>Ga0207990_1000222_pt1 | contig 33526 bp, 30 predicted proteins | sample ETNtaG_8_FD_185780 | JGI IMG/M metagenome (GOLD analysis project Ga0207990, IMG submission 185780) | Marine microbial and viral communities from oxygen minimum zone, Eastern Pacific Ocean - ETNP201406SV75 (SPAdes) (version 2) | ecosystem: Environmental > Aquatic > Marine > Oceanic ...
TGGAAGTCACATTGTTCGGTGGTGACGATTCCCCAGCCGCCTTCGGCCTTCATACCGCGCATTTCTATCATGCTATCGGGGAACATGCGTCCCATGCCGTTACAGTGGGGGACCTGGTAAAACCTGTTTGGCGCCGTGACAGGGCCAATTTTCACGGGTTCGAACAGGATGTCGTATCGGGGGTCGCGCTGGTTGCTCATGACAATATTGCCTCAGGAATGCGTGTCGCGGAAAGATACCTGAATATCGGTGATTTTTGCGGCGCCGCTGATCGGCAGCATGTCGCCCGACTCTGGGACAGCGCTTGCGCGTCTCAGCCACAATTCGATTTCGCCCAATACCGTCCAACTAAATCCAGCACTTTCGGCAGTTTCTTTGACAGTAACTTTTTGAGCCGATTTAGCCTTTCATATACACTTCAAGCAGTTATAAATTGAGACGGCTTCCGCCGCCTCCACCATTTTCCACTGCTTTTGGGTCAGTTTCACCAGCTCTTTCTTTCTGCAAGTTGTCTACAAGTTGTTAGTTTACTGAAATCTGGCCTGCTCCTATCCTCTCTAGTCCATCGACGTCTGTTTGCGTGGAGTCAGCGCCTAATAAGCCAAGGATTTCTAGGACTTGTTCCGGTAGACTCCCGCGCTCGCGAGGAAGGAACCGGAGATTCAAATCCTCTCACTCCGACCATTTACTCAATTAACTAAGACCCTCTAAGAGACCACTGCCCGTTGAAGATCTTCAGCAAGATGTATGTGGGATGAAAATTCAAGATTGCAGATAAGCAGATATCGCACAGCTCCCGAGTTGGTGGGCGATTGGTTACGCCATGAGTGAGTTGACTCCCCAGCAAAGAATTCGCTGCATGATCGCACTCGTCGCTGCACTGGCGGTGGTGTCGATCTCCAGTTCTTTGAATTGGCCGATTTTGTCCGAAGCTCTGCGCAATCAGGGCTACAGCGAATCCATGATCGGCATTAATGCGGCTGCCCAGTTTGCCGGCATTATCGTGGTAGCACTGGCCGCACCGCGCATCATCCCAGCTCTCGGATTCTTCAAGGCCATTGTGCTCGGCCTGGTGGTGGTCGCGGTAACGTTAATTGCTTTACCGGCGTTTCGCAGCTTCGAGACCTGGCTAGTGATCCGGTTCCTGCTTGGCATGGGTAATTCACTGTTGTTTACCGCTGGTGATACGTGGATAAACCATATTGTCAATGACCGGGTGCGCGGACGCTGGATGGGCATCTATGTCACGGTCGGCATGGCTGGTTGGGCCGTCGGTCCGGCGCTTGGTGCTTATCTTGACCCAGACACTTACTGGCCGTTTGTTTGGGGGTTGCTGGCAATCGTGGTTGCGGCTGGTTTTCTGCTGCCCACCCGGAAACTTGATGTCAGGCTGGGTGCTCCCGAACAGGGAGTCGCTCTGGGCTTAGCAGCAGTGTTTTTTGCCGCACCCACGGTACTACTGGCATCAGCCATGTTTGGTGTCGTCGAAGGCGCGATGCAATCTTTCGCCCATCTCTACACCATGGATATACTGGGTGCACAATTCCGCCAGACCGGGTATGCAGTTATCTGGTTTGGGTCGGTAGCAGCTGTTTTTTTTCAATACCCAATCGGTTGGTTAGCTGACAAATTTAACCGTAGCTGGCTACTGATTGTCTGTGTTTTGGCGCTGATGGTTTCGATCATTCTGTTTCCGCTGCTTGTCGAAGGTGGGCGCGACGCCTGGTGGCAACCACGGGCACTGGCGCTATGGGCCGTGGTCAGTGTCTGGGGTGGCTCCATGGGGGGGGTCTTCACCGTTGGCATTACTCTGCTGGGCGAACGTTTTCGTGATATAGAACTGGTTTCCGCCAACGCTGTGTTTACCGTGCTGTTTGGTGTCGGCGGTTTGCTTGGCCCATTCCTGGCGGGCACTGCAATGAGCGCAATCGGTCCCGCTGGCTTCCCGTTGTCGCTACTTGCAGCTGTCGTGATCTACGCGCTGTTTGCGCTCTATCGTCAATTTACTCGCGCGTAGCTTGTACCTTGACCGTACCCACTTTAGGTGGTGTATCTAACAACGCAAGAAATGGGGCAACTGAGCAACTCGCCAACGGTGATATCGCTCAATTCACCGTTGGTCTGCGGTGGGAACAGCGATTCGGTTAGCTCGATTTCGTACATGACCTTAGGTCATCCTTTAGGCACGATACTAGACTAATACGCGAATCCTAATCGAGCGTCTCAGCCACAATTCGATTTCGTCCAATACCTTCCAACTAAATCCAGCGCTTTACTCAGTAACTTTAGCGGTAACTTTTTAAGACAAGATGGCTTTTCATCGACAATTCAAGTAGTTATAAATTGAGGCGGTGTCCGCCGCCTCCACCATAACTCTACCCGCGGTTGCTAATATTGGGATCAGGAACCGCGCCACCCTTATACCTGCGCCGAACAGCCGGCCCAAATCTTCTCGAAATTAATAAGCGGATTAGAGGCTTTTCACTCGTCTGAACATCATCAAACTCTGCAGGAGTAAAAATGGATGGCAAAGAAAATTTCTTCAGCATCCGCGATCTTGAACGCGGGATAACGCGTGAATTGGCCGCAGGTCTGTCGGCAAGAATATTTGTCGGTGAACGGGTTATGTTATCGGTGGTAACCATTGAGTCACATGCACACGGAAACGTTCACAACCATTCTGAGGAACAGTGGGGTTACCTTCTCGAAGGCTCAGGAATCAGAATTCAGGATGGGGTGGCGCATCAGGTGATCGCCGGTGACTTCTGGCGGACTCGAGGGGGAATCTCCCACGGGTTTATTGCAGGAGACTCAGGAGCGAAGATCCTGGATATCTTTAGCCCGCCCAAGGAGGAATATCGAAAAGAAGGTCAGGGCTACCAATAGCCAGTGGCCTTTACCGCCCTGCGGTTGTAGCTGGGGAGGGAGTTTGCCACTCCTCTCGCAACCAGTCGCGAAAGTTGGGGTGCGCTATCTCAATCAATGCCTCAAGCCGGGCGCTCAGCGGCAAGTGCCGGATACGGCGTGCTCCATACTCGGTGACCACATAATCGACGTCTGTGCGCAGCGCTGTGGTTGCCGTGGTTGTTGCGAGTCGTGGGACGATGCGCGATACCTGACCCCGTTCTGCTGTAGCGTTAAGGGCAATGATAGAACGACCGCCTTTGGACAATGCCGCTGCCCGCATCATCTCAATAGCGCCGCCGGTGCCGCTGACCTGGCAGCCGTGCAGCATATCGGAGTTCACCTGGCCAAAAAGATCGACCTCAAGGGCAGAATTGATTGATACGAAGTTATCGATATTGCGTATCGTGCAGATATCGTGGGTGTAATTGACGGGTCGAAAAGACACTGCCGCTGTAGTGCCCGCCCAGTTGGCAAGTTTTTCGTCCCCCAACGTCACACCCGTTACGGCTTTGCCATTATCGATATTTTTCTTCACGCCGTTCATATTTCCAAACTGGATCAACTCCATAACGCTGCCGGTGATCATTCCCGAATGAAAGCCAAGATCATTTTTTTCGGCCAAGGCAGATAAAACTGCAGCCGGTATTGCACCAATTCCAATCTGGATACAGTCGCCATCGCTGATCAACTCCGCCACATGGCGGCCAATTTCCCGAGCCGTATCGGTAATCGGCGCGTCGGCAACCCTCTTTACTTGTCGATCACAGGCTACCGCGTAAGTTAGCCTAGAAGCCGGAAAATGCGGTGCATTTTCCGCCACTGGCTGGCGAGCATTCATCTCACCAACAACAATTTTTGCCTTATCTAAAACAGCGGGTAGGAAATCCACACTGACCCCATGGGACACTGTGGCAACCTTATTTATCGGTGGCAATTGGGCAATGGCCATGTCTATCGAAAGATCATTTTCCAGGTAATCGTAGATTGCGCGGTACTGGAGCGGAATAAAATCAACTTTTCCGGCTGCAACTGATTTTCGATTTTCTGGTGTTGCAAAAAAAACCGTTGTCATGGCCTGCGGGTGAAGCGAGGCAAAATCGAAGCAGTTGGTGCCAGGAACGGACACGGCGATGAAGCGCACCCCGGCGGCCTTATCGCCGCGCTCGCTGAGCGCTTGCAAAATCTCAGTAGGTTCTGCCGTGACGCCAGCAATAAATACGGTCATCCCCTCCTGCAGCAGATCTGGAACTGCCTCGGCTTCGATCCAGTGAGCCATACTAAAGCACCATTTAATTATTAATCAATAGATCAGGAAAAGACCCTAGGCGATCTCGGCAGCAACGCACCTGCACCTACGCCAAACAAAACTTACCAGAGCCCTGTGCATCCAGTTGTGGTAGTACTGGCACGGTGGAAATAACCCGACGATCCCCGGAGCATCTAGTTTACCCGATTCATTGCTTTTCCCGATGTCTTGTACAACTCTCAGTCAGGTGTTTGATGTCGTGCATTGTCAGTAGGCGAAAAGCATTCACGGTGCCAGCGTTAGCACCGTAGATAACCTTACACCATGGAATGTGGTGTCTGCTTTAGTTCAACTAGTAATTTGATGGTACTCTTCACCAGCCAGACCGCTTCTCTAGGAACAGATAGCTCATGCGGGATATTCCACCGTTAACCGGTACTGGGAATTATGCTACCAACGATCAAATCATCGTAAAATTACCCATAACAGAGAACTCAAAAACGATGTAAATTTCTTTATGTCAGAAAAAATAATTGTCAATAAACGAAATGGTATCGGCTGGCTGACGCTCAATAAGCCAGAAAAACGCAATGCGATCTGCTATGAGATGTGGCAACTCCTGCGTGAATCTTTGCTCGCCTTTTCCAGGGACGATAAAATTCGAGTCGTAATCCTTAAGGGTGCGGGCGAGCACGGATTCTCAGCCGGCGCTGACATTTCCGAGTTTCCGGAACAGTTATCCTCACAGCAGGCTATTGTGGACTACCAGGCAATTATCAGAGCGGCTCTGGATGCCCTTGCGGGCCTCACTAAACCATCGATTGCCATGCTCCACGGTCTTTGTTTCGGCGGCGGAGCAAGTATTGCACTTTATAGCGATATACGTATTGCCTCGCAAAACACACGGATTGCTATTCCGGTGGCCAGGATCGGCCAAGCCTACCAGTGGCAAGACGTCCAGGCTCTGGTCCAATTGATTGGCCCCGCGTTTACCAGGGAAATGCTTTATACCGGCAGGCATTTCACTGCCGTAGAAGCCATGCAAATGGGCCTGGTGAACCGAGTGGTAGCCGATGATGAACTGGCTGCATTTGTCGAAGAATATGCAGAACAAATATCGGCCAATGCACCGTTGACCATCAATGCGGTCAAGCAGACGGTCAGAGAAGTCCTGAAGGATCCTGCTGCTCGTGACCTGGCCCTGATCGATCGTCTGGTTGAGGCATGCCTAACCAGCAGCGACTGCGAGGAAGGATACCAGGCTTTTATTCAAAAGCGCCGACCAAGGTATAAGGGCCGCTGACCTGGTACTACTCATAACACCGGTTCGTTTGGCAGGCCGCCGCATCCACCAGCCGGAGACAAAGCAGTTTTCTTCAGCCCGTTCACTCGTCGCTGTCAAAAGCGGCGTGGACTTGCTCCTGTAGCGCGCGGCGAAGCACCTTACCGCCAGGCGTCATCGGTAGCGATTCCACGATCTGGATGTGCTCGGGCCACTTGTACTTTGCCAAGCCTGCTTGCTTGGCCATTTCCTTGAGGTCATCCAGAGTCAGGTCTAGGCCGACCTCGGCCGGCACGATACATGCATACAGTTGTTCCCCAAGGCGCCGGTTCGGAACCGAGACAATCGAGATCTGGCGAATCCGTGGGTCACTCGATAACGCCGTCTCAACTTCTGCTGGCGAGATATTGGCACCACCACGAATGATGATCTCCTTGCGCCGGCCCGAGATCTTCACGTAACCCTCACTATCGATGGTGCCCAGATCGCCGGTACGCATCCAACCATCTGACAGGAAGACCTCATCGTCGAGCTCCGGGCGGCCAAAGTAACCGAGGAACCGTTGCGGCCCGCGCATGATCAACTCTCCCTCAGTATCGGGCTTTAACGACTCGCCCTCTGGCCCGAGGGTATCGAGCTCAGCACCGAGAAACGGCTGGCCATCAGTTCCAGTGATGCAGTCAGGCGAATCCTGTGACCGGCAAGCGGTTCCGATCCCCTCAGTCATGCCCCAGATGACTGAGGTCAGTGTGTTTGGCAACCGTTCACGCGCCATGCGTAAAAGATGCCGGGGTACGTTGGCACCGCCACAGAGGATGAGTTGCAAAACGAGGCGCGGCCCATACTCGGGGAAAGCATCACTCTCCAACAGGTCGTGCAATAACGTCGGTGTGAACAGCGTAAAAGCGGCGCCCTCTCTCGCCATCGTCTGCAGCGCCTGCTCGGCATTCCACGACTCCTGCAGGACCAGGGTCGCACCAAGATATATGGCCAGGCGCGGCCCGTGGATCAGCCCTCCAGAAAAACCGAGTGAGGCCGCCATGAAAATGACGCTATCAGGCCCGAAACCATAGATCGGTGCGACCGTTGCATTACATGCGTTAAGTGTGTTCGCACTATGAACTACTCCTTTTGGATCACCGGACGAGCCTGAAGTAAAAAGTACCGAAGTAATTTCGTCAGCACCGGGTCGCCACTCATGATCAGGTACAGCTGTGTGGGCTTCCTCAAGAAGCACTTCGAAATCTATCCAGCCTGGCGGTGGGTTCCCTAGGTCGACCGCTACCTTAAGTTCGAGTACCTCGTGGGCCAAAGCAATCGAATCGATCATAGAGCTATAGTCATAGTTGCGATAACAGGCGGGCACGGCAATGCCCTTGGCTCTGCTCGCGCGCAGCACCCCTTCGAATTCTCGCTCACGGCCCAGCACCGGCATGTGCACGCCGATTGCGCCAAGATAACCAAGCGCTAACATGAGTGCCGGTGCATGCTGCCAGTTTGGCAAGGCAATAATGAAGCAATCGCCGCTACGTATACCGCGCTGGTGCAATGCCACGGCAAGTCGCCACACCCTGTCCTGCAACGCACGGTAAGTCACTGCCCCAAATCGGTCGTCGACAATGGCGACCTTACCGGGAACGCGGCTTGCCGCTGCCTCGAGAAAGTCAATCAGTAGACGATCGGTCCAGTACTCTTTAGACCGATACTGCTCGGCTATTTCGGGAGCATGTGGTCTCACTGGCTGGGGCTCTCGTGATTCCTAAACCCAACAGCAGTCGCTGTTATCGGCCGGTGTGTGAACCAACTCGACATCAATATCGGAACTACATAGCATAGCCGCCGCTGACACTGATGATCTGGCCGGTGATGTACGAAGATTGATCGGACGCAAGCAACAGTACCAGGGGAACGATGTCTGCCGGCACGCCGTGGCGCCGCAGGGGGTACCGCTTTACCACCTTCGCCAGCGTCTCCTGGTTGCGAAAAATCTGACTCTGCGGGCTGTCGGAATGCCACAAACTCATGCTGCCAGCATCCTCTGTTTTCTCTGGCAGTGTCAGTCCCGGGCAGACCACGTTAACGGTTACCTTATAGCGGCCCAGCTCTCGCGCCAGCGCCTTGCTGAGTGCTATAACGCCGCCTTTGCAGGCACCGTAGACTGCTTCTTGATATTCGCCGACCCGCCCGGCGTCAGATCCGATGTTGATGATCTTGCCGTAGCCGCGCTCGACCATCGACGGCGCGAACGCGCGGGTGGTGTTGATAGGGCCCCACAGATTAACCGCGATCTCCCGCTCCCAATCCTCTACCGGCTTATCGAGAAACAAGCCGTTAACCGTCCAACCGGCACCATTGACCAAGATATCGACCTGCCCATGCTCGGCAAGTACCTGCTCAGTTAAGTGCTCAACCTGAGTCCGCTCGCCAACATCAGTGGTAACAAACGATGCGTTGTGGCCAACTGCCCGTAGTTGCGCTACTACCCGTTCGGCCTGGACCTCATCCATGTCGGCGATGACGACATTTACGCCCTCAGCGCACAACCCTTCCACGATCGCCTTGCCAATGGTCGATGCACCACCGGTAACCACCGCTGTCTTACCTTGTAGCCCCAAATCCATGTTCACTCAACCTCGTAGTAGATTATTCAATGTGTGATCGCAGTCTTTATTACCCTTAACCCTTCGATTTTTTCGCGTTCTTTTCGGCAAACCTCCGGATACGTTCTTCGATCTCGGGGCCAGCAAGAGTGCGAGCACGCTGGAAGCAGATTTGCTCAAGCATCAATGCCTCACTGATCGGCAGTGCCGCACCCAACTGAACCGCTTCCTTGACCAGACGTACCGCGGTCTGGCCGTTTTCACAAATCGTGTTGGCAATGCCAAGGGCCGCGTCCAGCAACTCGCCATTGGGCACTACGCGCTGAACCAGTCGCATCTGCAACGCCTGCTGTGCATCCACTGGCTCACCGGTCAGCAACATGAGATAAGCATCGCCAGCGGCAAGCAGCCGCGGCAGCCACTGGGTACCGCCACCGCCCGGCATGGCCCCAAGGCGCACCTCGGTCAGCGCAAACCGGGCATCCTCTGCTGCGATGCGAATATCGCAACCAAGAGCCAGTTCGCAACCACCGCCATACGCATAGCCATGCACAGCGGCAATCGAGGGCTTGTTGATGCCGAGCGAATTCGGCGTTACCCACAAGTCCAGACGGTCCTGTGCGTCCCATTCAAGAAACTCTGCGGCACCCTTGACATCGACGCCCGCAGAAAAGGCCCGTCCCTGCCCGGTATAGACCAGCACCCACAGGTCATCGTCATCGGCAAACTCCTGGAGTCGCTCCCGGTGAGCGCGCATCATGTCCAGGTCGAATGCGTTCAGCGCACTCGGACGGTTCAAAGTCAACAGCGCGACGTGACCCCGCCTCTCCCACCTTAGCGGTGCTTCTGACATAGTACGCTCCTGCGTATGGTAAGACCGTATCGCACTCAGGCGTGAGCCTCAATAAACTGGCGCACCAGTTCGTTAACCGCAGCGCCCGCCTCCATGTGCACACAATGGCCGACACCTTCAACCAAGTGCATGGTTGCACCAGGAATTGCGTCGACAATCATTTGCGATGCCTTGGGTGGGCAATACGGGTCGAGCTCTGGCGCAATAACTAAAGTGGGACATGAAATCTGGCCAAGGCTCGCCGCCAGTGAGCCATCGGCCAATGTCCGCATCGCCTGGCATGCATTGAGATAGCCATTGGGGTCTTTCACCGAACTGCTGCGAATGCGGCGGTACTCGGCAAGCAGATCCACATTCCCACTGGCGATACAGCCCCGCGCATCACCGGCACTTAAGGTAGCAAGCGCTTCAAGTCCGCCTTGCGTGACCTCACTGATTCGCTTGTCAAAAAATTCAAGGCCAGCCCGGCCAACGGTGCACGAGCTCGCGATGAGGACGAGCCCACGGGCCAGTTCGGGAAAGTCCAGTGCAAAACGCTGGGCGATGACACCGCCCATGGAAAACCCGACTAGCCAGGCGGGACCGGTAGTCTGTGCGCTTATAACCTGTGCCAGATCATCGGCCAACTGCTCAACCGTGCCATTGCCAGTGCCGAGCGGGCTTGAACCAAACCCACGCACATCGTAGGTCACAACATTCATCGATACACTCAAGGCCTCAACCTGACGCGACCACACTTCGCGGGTATCCGACAACCCGTGAATAAAGACCGCTGTATTGGCGCCGGGAGGAGAGGACATAGCAGCCAGCCTAGGTCGCCGGGGCATTCAGCGGTGCGATGATGCCTTGGTGAATAGCTTCCATTCGTTGCTGACGCCCGCCCGCCCGAAAAGCCAGAGTGACCCGGTCCAATCCGAGTGGCTCAAGGCTGCGAATCTGGGCCAGGCAATCGTCTGCAGTGCCAATAAAAGCAAGGTACTCGACTAGCTCTGCCGATACCGAGGCCACGTGCCCGGCATGCTGCGACATGTGCTCAAGGCGATCATAAGCATCGCTGGCAGTTTTAAATTCGTGCTCGAAGGGGAGCAGAAAGTCGGGCAGCTCGCGCCACTTGTTAAAGCTTTCCGCCTGTGAAGCCACCCAGTGGCGTACCTCGTCAACCGCCTGTTCACGATCATCGGACAAACCGATAGCCGCCCACAGATCCAGTTTAATATCACTCATACTGCGCCCAGCCTCTTCTGCGCCGCGCCGTACCTGATCGATCTGCCAGGCGGTAAACTCGGCGCTGGCACCGCCCATCAGGATTACACCGTCTGCGACTCGCCCTGCCAAGCGCAGCATGCGTGGCTGATTTGCGGCGATGTAGATCGGAATATTCCCGGTGGCCGTAACCAGACGGTAATTGCTGCCAGCGTTACCCTCGATTTCATCACCGCCACACAGGCTGCGAATATCGATGATGGAGCGCTCGAGTTGCTTGATGGTAGAGGGCTTCTCACCAACGGAATAGACCGCCGTCCATCCTGTTCCGATTCCAATTACAGCACGGTCATCACTCAACTCCTTAAGCGCAGTAAAGGCATTTGCAATGGTGGTTGGATGGCGAGTGATTGGATTGGTAACTCCGGTACCAAGCAGAATTTTCGAGGTATTTACCGCACATAAGGTAAGCGCCGAAAAACAATCCTTCATCGAAAGCTGAACATCGGCGATCCAGGCGCTGTCAAATCCCAATGCCTCAGCGCTCTGCACTACTTCGACTGTGTGTTGAATTGGCTCCCGCGGACTGATGCCGAGCGATACCCCAATCTTCATAATTCCCCCTGTCAGTTTTCAGTTAGACCACCGCGGACTGCAGTTGTCGCCGTGGCCGGGCCACACAGCCCAGCTCGAGTAGCTCAGTATGATACCAGCGGGCTATCGATCGCAATGACGATTGCGACACAGCGTCGCACGATGTTCAATCGGTGACGCGGCCGTATATCGTTACCCTTCAGTATGAAGTGATCGCCAGATCCGCTCCGGCGTCATCGGCAAGCGTCGCTGGCGCGTACCGGTTGCATTGTGGATTGCATTGGCCACACATGCTGCCACCGGAATGATTGGCGGCTCGGCAATGGACTTGGCACCATTTGGGCCCTCTTGCTCGAAGGTCGAGGTGAAAATACACTCGACTGGTACTGCGTCAGCGAAAGTCGCGACCCGGTCATCCAAATAGCCGGGATTCTGCAAGCGCCCATGATTGTCAACCAGGGTGGTCTCAGCGAGCGCAAAACCCAAGCCCTGGTGCACGCCACCCACTACCTGGCCGCGGGCACGTTGCAGGTTGAGCACCCTGCCAGTGTCATGGGCCGCCCAGTAATGGACTACATTGGTGAGTCCAGTGACGATATCGATGCGGACGCAACACGCGTGAGCGCCGAAAGTGTAGGCGGGCGACGTATTACCGTAGCCACTCTCGTCAGGCAAAGTGACATGCTTTGGCTCATATCTACCGGTGGCACGCAACTCCGTGGTCCGGCCCACCGCCACTGCAGTATCGATCACCGTGGCGATGGAGGCCTTGGCCGGGAGCCCAATTTCAATGGCCAAATGGCTGCACGCCCGGGCAAACTGTCGACTCGCATCCAATGCGGCACGACCACCGAAAAAGGCCGTGCGGCTGGCAAAACAACCAAGGCCATAGGGCACAGTGGCAGTATCGCCGAGCACAACCCGAATCCGTTCACGATCGAGCTTAAGACGTTCGGCAACGATGGCGCCAAAAAGATCTACCGTACCGCAGCCGATCTCAACTTCACCTGACTCAATGCACAGCATTCCGTCCGGTGCAAGCACCAGCGAGAGTAAAGCGCGGTCAAATCGACGATCATAGCCACGATTGCTGATACCGTGCGTACCAGCAGCGACCCCGTAGCCAAAACGATAACGGCTGTTGATTGACGGCGGATTTTCGTGTTGGTGTGCTTGCACCCGCTGCTGGATCGCGTCTAGACACTCAGTAAATCCACAACTGCCGACCTGCCAGCCGTGTAAGGTGGTATCGCCCGCGCGCACGGCGTTGCGACGTCGCAGTTCAATTGGATCGATCCCCAGTCGTTCAGCCAACTCATCGATAAGTTGCTCCTGGGCAAAGGCAGATTGGGGGCTGCCAAATCCACGAAAACATTCCGAAGGTATGTTATTGGTGTAAACAAGTTGGGCTTTCGCGTTAAGCGCCGAAAAACGGTACAGGTTATCCATTCGAATGGCGGCAGCCAGAGTTACGGCCGGACCATGGGCGCTGTAGGCGCCATTGTCAGCCCACAGCACTGTCTCTTTGGCGACCAGCTCACCATCGTCAGTCGCACCGATGCGCATCTGGATTCGCATCGCCAACCGCGTGCGCCCGGCAATCATGTCATCACGACGCGGTAACACCATTGCCACGTCACAACCTAAACGGTGGGCAAAGGCAAGGCAAATAAGATGGGTTGGATGCTCCCACTTGGCGCCAAACGAACCACCAATATCAGGGGTTACGACTTCCAACTGGGCACCCCACCCTGCCACGATCTCGCGGTAGGTCTCGGCCAGCACCGAGGGGAAGTGGCTGCCGGTCACGAGTTCCAGTAGCTCACCGTTAACCCGCACCAGGGTCGCGCGCGGCTCAAGATAGGCATGTGGCACTGCCTGGGTCTGGAAGGTGCCTGACACCCAGGTCGACACCCGCTGCTCTGCTGCTTGCCAGTCGCCTCGCTTAGCGTTGAAACGGCGTACGACGTTGTCCGGATATGCCGCATGCAGGGGCTGGTCAAGCGTCAGGGCATCAGCCACGGAACAGGCGTGGGGCAGCACCTGGTAATCGATATGCAGCGCTTCGATACCACGCAGCAGCGAATCCTGATCACTAGCCGCTACTGCTACGACCGCCTCCCCGACGTAGCGCGCAACTCTGGTCAACACCGGCTCATCAGTATCCGGGTGACCAAGTTCAATACCGTCGAAGTCAGCCGGTGTTAATACTGCAAGCACCCCGGGAATTTCTAGCGCGGGCTTGGTATCGATACTTATGACTCGGGCATGCGCATGTGGGCTACGCGCAACCCCAACCAGTACCGTACCGGGCAGAATAAGATCGGCAGCATAACGAGCGAGTCCACGGGCTCTCTCTGTTGCGCGTGTAGCCGATACCGGGCCCTGTACTGGCGGCTGAATCTCGCTCATCGCAGTGCGGTCAGCGCCTCAATGATCTGCTGATAGCCAGTGCACCGACACAGATTACCCGCAAACAATTTGCTGATCGGCTGATCGCCCAGTTCGGTGCCACCGGCATGCAGCCAGGCCGCCATGACCGCGATCCCTGGCGTGCAATAACCGCACTGGACGGCGCCATACTCGGCGCAGATTGCTGAAAACCGTGTAAGGAATGCCGCCGGTAGACCCTCTATCGTGGTGATCTCGCATTTCTCCACCACCCCGGTCAACAACAGACACGAACACATCGGCTCACCGTCGATCAGCACCGTACAAGCGCCGCAATCCCCCTCGCCACAGCCTTCTTTTACGCCCATCAGGCCTAACTCCAAGCGCAGAGTGTCAAGTAATCGCCGGCCGACAAAAGACAACGGCACATCACGTGGCGCGCCATTCACGCGTAGAGTCAGTTGCGTTTTCATGATGCCTCGACAGATGCGCAACCGGCTGTAACCTGCTTGGCAGCTGCTAAAACAATCTCCTCGGTCAAGGCCCGTACCAGTTGGCGTCGGTAGTCGGCGCTCGCCCGATGATCGGTGATAGGCTGGCAACACTCGGCTGCGAGATTCGCGCACTCTCGCAGTTGCGTCGGCTCCAGTGTGCGCCCGACCAGCAATGCAGCCGCCTGGCCAGCATCCAGCACGGTTGGGCCGACCGCCCCCAGTGCTATGCTGGCCTGCGCTACGGTCTGCTCGTCACTTTCAAAGCGCACGCGTGCGGCAACGCTGGCCAACGCCAGGTCAAGGGCATTACGCTGGGTGAAGCGGCAAAAAGCGCTGCCCTCGAGTGGCCCGAGGCCGCGCACGGTTACCCCGGCCACCAGCTCCCCTGGGGCAAGATTTGTTTTTCCGGGCGCACAGATGAACTCGGAAATCTTGATAGAACGACGGCTACCCGCCGCGTTGACAACATCAACCATGGCATCGTGAACGTACAACCCGGGAAGCGTATCGCCCCCAGGGGAAGCTGTGCAGACATTGCCGACCAGGGTTGCCTGGTTGCGAAGCTGCACCGAGCCGACAACAGAAGCGCCTTCGATGACGGCTGATATCAGCGATCGGAGTTCGCCGGATCGTGCTATACGCGACAGTGGTACCGCCGCACCGATACGCACCTGTTGCCCTGAAATATCAACAATGTGCCATTCATCGATGCCACCCGTCCATGCCAGTTGTCGTGGCTCACCGCGCTGGCTCGCCCACACCACCAGGTCGGTCCCTCCTGCCAAGGGACAAGCACCAGCGGCGACGCAGGCGAACAATTCGCCAAGATCATTCGGCCGATGCAACTCCACCGGCGGCAAATAACTCGGTCGTAGTACTGGAGATACGGTAGGCATCATCAGGTCAGCTCGTTCGAATCCTGGACTGCATGAGTACACGCCCCCGTTAAGTGAAGGTCAAATGATCCATGACCAGCGGGGGTTATCCAGGACATCTCGGCGGGCGCAATCCTAACACGCCACTGGCCGTGCAACTCGGCTATGATGCGACTCCAGCAACGGCACAGCGACCGTTTCAACCCAACTTCCGCCAACGGATTATAAGGATGCAAGAGCTGGCTTTTCTTGACGCCACTGCGCAAGCGTACCTGGTGCGTAACAAGGAGATTTCGGCGACTGAGTTGATCGAGCTTACTATAGCGCGCATCGAGCAATTAAATCCGGCGTTGAACGCAGTGGTCACCACACTTTACGATCGAGCACGGGCAGCCGCTCGACAAGTCGAGGTAGGCGCGCCTCTCGCTGGGGTGCCGATGGTGCTCAAGGACCTGGTAGCCGAGTGCGCGGGCACGCCTCTTTCTGAAGGTTCCAGGTTCCTCGGTGAATACGTATCGAGCCACGATAGCGAACTGGTCCGTCGTTTCCACCAGGTCGGGCTGATTGTTATTGCCAAGTCTAATACGCCCGAATTCGCACTAATGCCAACCACTGAACCTTCGCGCTTTGGTGCGGCTCACAACCCCTGGGATACACGCCTTAGCACAGGTGGGTCGAGCGGTGGGTCCGCCGCTGCGGTCGCAGCGGGTATGGTAGCCATCGGCCACGCCAATGACGGTGGCGGCTCGATTCGTGTGCCGGCGAGTTGCTGCGGGGTAGTCGGGCTCAAACCGACTCGCGGGCGGAATTCACTAGGCCCGGATTACGGTGATGTTGCCAGTGGCCTGCTTTGCGAGCATGTACATACCCGCTCGGTACGTGATACCGCAACGGTCCTCGACGCGACCGCTGGCCCAGCGCCTGGGGACCCTTACTGGCCAGCGCCCCCCGAATGTTTGTACGCGGACGAAGTTGAACGTGAGCCAGGGTGTCTGCGCATCGCGCTCAGTACCCGGCCACTAACCGGTGCGAGCGCCCATGCCCACTGTGTTGCAGGTGCTGAGTCGGTGGCCCGACTGTGCGAGAACCTGGGCCATGAGGTGTTCGAAGCGGCCCCCGAGGTTGATGGTGAGCGGCTGTTCAAAGCCTTCGGCATCCGCTGGATCGGCTTTCTCACCTGGGCGGTAAAAGACTGGGCGCGCCGCCTTGGCCGCGAACCGAGTGAAGATCTGCTAGAGCCTGCCACCTGGCGCATGTATGCCAACGGACTACAACAAACCAGCGCCGATTATCTGCTCGCTGTCCAGGACCTGCAGCGCATCAGTCGAGATATCGCTGGGTTTTTTGAGCACATCGATGTCTGGCTGACCCCAACCCTCGCCCAACCGCCGGTCCCGTTGGGTTATTTCGACTACACACCGAATCGACGCGCAACGCACCTCGAACGACTCGGCGAGTACACTGGATTCACCCTGATAGCAAATACGACCGGCCAACCTGCTATCTCCCTGCCGCTGCACTGGACCGATAGTGGCCTGCCCATCGGAGTACAACTGATGGGCCGCTATGGCGATGAGGCGACACTGCTTCGCCTCGCCGGCCAGCTTGAACGCGCAAAACCCTGGGTTGGGCGTCGGCCACCGGGTTCGTGTCAAGCAACATGAACGATATCTGGCGCCAGCAACGGTTGCTTGACCAGCAGGTAGCTCGCAATCACCTATCCCTTACTCACCCCTTGCTCTAGGATCAACTTATGGAGTTTGCTTTAACCGACAATCAACGCTCCATAGACCAGGCGGTTCGCCGTGTGTGTGCACGCTTCGATGACGCATACTGGCTGGAACACGACCGCACCGGCGAATTCCCAAGCGAGTTTCGGCAAGCGATGGTTGAGGGGGGTTGGCTGGGCATCGCGATGCCTGAACAATACGGCGGTGCCGGACTTGGCATCACGGAGGCCGCCGTACTGATGCATGCGGTCGCGAATTCCGGTGGCGCGATGAGCGCGGCCTCAACCTTTCACATTAATATCTTCGGGCCTCACCCCATTGTAGTCTTTGGCAACGATAACCAACGCCAGCGCTGGTTACCGCCGCTCATCGAAGGGCGAGAGACCGCTTGTTTCGCTGTGACCGAGCCGGATGCGGGACTGGATACGGGCAACCTGCGTACCGAGGCCCGCCTCGAGGGCGCCCACTATGTGGTAGAAGGCCGCAAGGTCTGGACCTCGACAGCGCAGGTCGCGGACAAGCTAATGTTGCTGGCGCGCACTACCCCACGCACCTCCGACGTGTCCTCTGTCGACGGGCTGACACTGTTCTATACTGATCTTGATAGGGAGCGCATCCAGGTACGTGAAATCGACAAGATGGGGCGCAAGGCCGTGGATTCGAACGAGCTTTTCATTGACGGCCTGATGGTTCCGATTGAGGATCGTATTGGCGAGGAAGGCAAGGGCTTTCGCTACCTTCTGGACGGCCTCAACCCGGAGCGGATCCTGATCGCTGCCGAGGCAATCGGAATCGGGCGCAATGCCTTGGATCGGGCCAAGCGCTACGCCAAAGAACGGGTGGTTTTTGGCCGACCGATCGGGCAGAACCAGGCTATCCAGCACCCCCTGGCCCGTTCCTGGGTTGAACTTGAAGCTGGCTGGCTGCTGGTATTGCGCGCAGCCTGGACTTATGACCAGGGACTGGCGTGTGGTGCCGACGCGAATGCCGCGAAATACTTCGCAGCGGAGGCTGCCTTCAAAGCCTGCGAGCGGGCACTGATGACTCACGGTGGCATGGGCTACGCGCGCGAGTTCCAAGTCGAACGCTTATTGCGCGAAGTGCTGATCCCGCGGATTGCACCAGTGAGCCAGGAACTGGTGCTTTGTTACCTGGCAGAGCGTGTGCTCGAATTACCGCGCTCATACTGACAGGTAAATAGTGCTAAAAGCCAAGCACCCGGTGCGGCCCCAGGCCGGCGCAGCCGACCCGCTGCTCTACAAACGTACCGCCTGACAGCACCGCCCCGTGCCTGTAATTGAGTCAACCCCCGCTGACCTGTGGGCCGTGGTACCGGTCAAGAATATTGATCACGTGAAAACCCGTCTTGCCGGGGTGCTTTGCTCGAGCGAGCGACAGCAACTGTTCCGCGCCATGCTTGAAGATGTGCTGCAAGCGCTGTCATGTTGCCCCCAGTTGGCGGGTGTACTGGTAGTGACCCGCGATCAGAAAGCCAAGTCGATCGCTCGTTCTTATGGTGCACACGTGCTGGTCGAAGAAAAGAATCTGGGACACACGGCAGCCAGCATGCTCGGCGCGCGTACCCTCGCGCAGGAGAAAAGAGCCGGCATGCTGCAGGTGCCTGCCGATCTTCCACTGCTGACTCCGGCCGACATCTCCGTCCTGATCGAAGCGCATGGACCTGCGCCGGCGATTACCCTGGCACCCTCCCGCGATAAGAAGGGCTCAAACGCCGTGGTCTGTACACCGGCCGATGTGCTGCCGCTGCGTTTTGGCGATTACAGTTTCCCGCCACACGTAGCGGCGAGCCGTGCGCTTGGGATTGAGCCCACGATCATTGACCGACCGGGCCTGGCACTGGATATCGACACCCCCACTGACCTGGCCGTGCTGCTAGAGCAGCCGTCAGCGACCCGGACCTATGAATATCTCATGGCCAGCGACATCCGCCAGCGCCTGCTCAACAAGTCGCTGGCTTAGGGATGGCGCCTCGCGCGGGGGCAATAGCGGAAAAAGTAAGGGCCAGGCAACTTATCTGATGAAGGACTGCATCGCTTTACGATAATCCTCTTGTAGTCGAGGATCGCTGAGATCTTGTCGCGCCGGCACTGCAAAATCAGGGCTAACAGACAGCGTTTCCAGGGCCGGGCGATCACCCTGGTAGATGAGACCCAATGGCAAGCGTCCTTGTGTTCTCAATTCGATCATGCGCTCAAAAACGCCGGCGCGATCGCCCGGATCATAGTCCTTGTCATTATCGATGTCGTATACGCTGGCCCGCCACGCCCGGTAGGTGTCGTTATAGGTTACACACGGTGACAACACCTCCAGGTAGGCCATGCCATTACCTGCTGTGCTATGGCCAATTGCGGCAAGCATAAGCCGCAGCAACTGCGCAGGCTGGCCACTGTAGCCGCGGGCCAGAAAGGTCGAGCCAGGAATACTCAGGCCGAGCAGAATCGGGTCGAGATCTTCTTCGGTGTTCTCCTGATAGCCGATTGCACTCGTTGGCGAGACCTGGCCTTTGGTCAGTCCGTAAGTGCCGTTGTTCATAACGATGTAGGTCACGCCGGGATTACGTTTGAACGAGTGTACGAGGTGTCCCCCGCCGATCGCGTAGCCGTCACCGTCACCGCCTACAGCCACGACAGTGAGCTCGGGATTGGCCAGCTTCGCACCGATTGCAGTTGGCAGAACCCGGCCATGAAGCGCGTGATAACCGTAGCAGGACAGATAATTCTGCAGCGACCCGGAGCAGCCGATCCCGGCAAGGATCATGCGCTCGTGTGTCGGCACCCCCAGTTCGCTTAAAGCGCTGATCAAGGCCTCCAGCACACCGAAATCACCACAGCCGGCACACCAGATTGGCCGTGGTGGTGAAAAAGTCCTGGTCATGCGACTTTATCCTCCCTCAAGCGCAGACGATCTTTGATCTCCCGGGCCAGGCTGGTGGCCCGCAGGGGTACGCCATCATAGGCGAGTATGCTGCAGATGTGGGCCTGCTCTCCTCCCTGCGCGACGATCAGTCTGGCCAGTTGCCCGGTCGCGTTGTATTCAACAACAAACACATGTTGGCAGCGCTGGGTAAAAGCTGCCGTTTCCTCCAGCATTGGCCATAGTGTTCGCAGTTGGTGATACTGTGTCGCTACCCCGCCGGCCGCCAGGATATCCATCGCTTCAAGGATCACGCCGTAAGTCATACCAACTCCAATAAAGCCAACCTCGGCCGTCGCGTTACCATGGGTAACCGCTTGGGGCAGGTCAGGGCGCATCGTCTCAATTTTTTGTTGCCGCTTTTGCACCATGCGTCTGCGGTTGTCCGGATCTGTGGAAACGAGACCAAACTGGTCGTGCTCATTGCCCGTGACCAGCGACATCCCACCAGCCGTACCAGGTGCGGCGAAAGCAGACACACCGTCTTCACTGAAAGCGTAGCGCTGGTAGACGTCCAGCTGGGCCAGCGCCGCCGCATCCAGCCGTTTGCCGCGGTCCACTGCTACTTGACCAGGCTCAATCAGGTCTATGGTCGCAAGGTTCTGGGATAGTCCCTGGTCCAGGGCCACGAAGACCGGAAGCTGGTATCGCTCGGCCAGGTTGCAGGCTGCAACGGTCAGGTGAAAACACTCCGCCGGTGTACCTGGCGCAAGAACAACCCGGGGGAAATCACCTTGGCCACCGTGGGCCATCAGTGTGATGTCACTCTGTTCGGGCTTGGTTGGCATTCCCGTACTCGGGCCGGCTCGCTGGGAATCAACTAGCACCAGTGGAATCTCGGCCATGCCTGACTGCCCGATAGCTTCCTGCATCAGTGCAAGACCCGGCCCGGAGGTCGCAACCATCGCTCGGGTACCGGTAAGCGCGGCGCCGATAGCCATATTGGCCGCCGACAGTTCGTCTTCAGCCTGCTGAACGACTCCACCGAAGCTGGGAAGCCACTTCACCAGCCACTCCATGATCTCGGTTGCAGGCGTAATTGGATAGCCGGCAAAAAACCGCCCCCCGGCAACGGCAAAACCGAAGGCCACGGCCTCGTTTCCGGTAATCAGCATCTGTGGGCCACAATCGGCACTGACGATCCTATACAGCCCCTGGTCAGCGGTCAGCCCAACCTGGTCGGCAAGCTCATGACCCACTGCCAGTGCCTCAAGGTTGTATTCCAGCGCCTGGGCGCCGTGTCGTGCAAAGCGCTTCTCGAAAGAATTTCGCACATCGTTGTCATCAAGGCCAATCAAGCGCCCGATAACGGCCGAGGAGATGCTGTTCTTGTAGAGATCACGTCGAAAATTTCGTATCGCGTGACGGCTGAAGGGGATACCTATGACCCGCGTACCGTCCGCAATACCGCTGTCTGCTGGCAAACTGCCACCAGAATTGTCGTAAATCACGATGCCGTGCTGACTGAGACGGTGAACGTGCTTGGCGACCGCCAGCGCGTCAAAAGCAAGCAGCAGGTCAACTTCACTGCCTGTGCAGAGGCGCTCCCTGCTTGAAACCCGTAACGTGGCCGCGACGATGCCACCCTTGATACGCGACAGTACATTGCGCTCCGTGTAAGCTCGCAGACCTGCCGAACGTAACACGTCGGCAAGGATGCTGATGACGGTCAAGGAGCCATCACCGCCCTGTCCCAGGACGACGACATTGAGATCCTCGAGGTGCGGTTTCGAATGGCTCATTGAGCGCTATTCCCGCTCTTCGGCTTGGCTTTTTTCTTTTTTGGCGGTGGCGGTGGCAGTGGTCGCCAGTCTTTCACCGAATTGCCCTCCTCCCAGCCCCGGTAGTAGTGCTTGGGGTCGAGATTTCCGATCGCTTCACGCTCCAGGTGGGTCGGCATAAGGGCGGGTAAGGGGCGGTTGCGCTTGTACCTGGATAGTCGAGCTAGGATTTCTTTGGACTTGGGCTCCTCGTCGAGTTCTTTGGTTTCTACCCAGCCAGCCTCGAGTAGCGCCTGCCAGGCTCTGTGCCCAGCCGTACTCCGGATGACCGTAAAAGTCCAGCCGTCGAGCCCGATGCCACCGAGGCCGATGTCCGCATTATCTGCCGCGTAATCCATACAATAAAGACAAGCGGGTCGGGCAAACTTCCCAAAAGCTTTCAGCGAGCGGGTTTCTTCGCGGCCATCGCGCAACTTGATTTCAAGACGTCCCTTGATATTGATATTTGCGATATCACGTTTTGCCACCTGTAGATCTTCGGCCAACCAGTCTATGCCCTGCTCAGTAAAGGCCTCGGAGCAGAACAGGCCGATCACCAATCCAATATTCTCCCGATACCACTCAGCCACATCCAGGCGAATACTCGAGAATTGCTGCTGACGTACTCCATCCACCTGACAGGGAACGCCCACCACGGCCAATGGGCTGATGTTTCTTTTCATCGCCTCCACCAGGGTCAGGGTGTTCGGCTGGTAGGTATAACGCGAGCGGGCACTGATCAGCACATCTTCGGGCGTGGTCGCCAGCCTGGCGTAGCCCATCTGCGGGTTGTCCGAATCTTCGTTGCCGATCACCATCCCCTTTATTGTCCCAGTCTGCATGCCATGAATTCCCAGTGCCGAGCAAATACCGCCATCCTGCGCTTCATTGAGGATGAATTCTCTGGTTGTCCGCGCAAGCACACCATAAGCGTAAGGCCCGAAACCCTCGTCGATGCTGGGTTCCTGCAACTCGATCTGCCGGGTCAAGTCCTGGTCTGTTGGGCGCAGCACCGGACATACGTCAACGCACAATTCGCAAAAAACACAAGCACTATTCCAGGTATCTTTCGGTTTTTCATTCTGGTAATCGAATACATCGACCGGGCAGATGGTGAGGCAAGCTGCACAGCCGATACATTTTCCAGAATTAACGATCTCCTCCATGAGAAAATCGACCGCCTTGAAGCCACCGTGGTTGTACTCGGAGCGCCATGCCCAGGCCCACTCGTTGGGATCCGCGACCTCCTCAAGAAGCCTGTGGTAGCGCGCTTGCACTTCTTTGGTCAAATCTTGCTTCATAGTCAAATCTGGTATCAAACACAATTCTGGCTGGATTATTCCCGGGCGAACGATACCAGATTTTCATTAACCAAAACTAAATCCCGTGTTTCATCTTATGAAACATGCGAGCGGTCACACCGCTATTAACTAGGCTGGAATCATCGCCCTAAGCCAGGGTTTCGACTTCAAAATGAAACAACCGGCAAAATTATATGGTACGTTTTCCTTACGCCATTGCCTGCCTCACCCCGCGGCGAACCTGGTTCTTGCCGCCGGGTTCTCTTTCGGTGTAACTTCTCCGCAGGGTGATGGGTGGGCGCTGCTCAATTACTCTTCACCTGGCAAGAAGCCATGCAAGACACATTCGAGATATTTTTAGCACAGGCCGGGGCCGGGGCGCCGATTGCCGACGGCGACGCACTGGCGCTGGCGGAATACGACAATCTAGCGGCGCTCCTGCACGCAGCCAGAATGCGGCGCGACCTCGGCCATGGGTCGCTCGTCAGTTACTCGCCGAAGGTTTTCATTCCTCTGACCAAACTGTGCCGCGATGTCTGCCGTTACTGCACGTTCGCGATATCTCCCGCAGCCAGCCAACAACCCTACCTGAGCCCTGAGGAGGTAATCGATATTGCCCGTGCCGGAGTCGCTGCCGGCTGCCATGAGGCGCTCTTTACCCTTGGAGACCAGCCTGAACTTCGCTACCAGGCGGCCCGTGCTGCGCTCCAGACTCTGGGACACGACTCCAGCATCGACTACCTGATCGAGGTCGCGCGACTGGTCTACGATGTCACCGGACTCTTGCCACATGTCAATCCAGGAGTCATGACAGCAAATGATCTAGCCCGGCTACGTACGGTTTCGGTCTCGGCCGGGTTGATGCTCGAGTCAAGCGCCGAACGCCTGAGTGAGCGTGGTGGGCCACATCATGGTTGTCCTGACAAACTACCAGAGCGGCGGCTCGAGTCCATTCGACAAGCTGGCAAGCAACAGGTACCGTTCACCAGCGGTATTTTGGTTGGGATTGGCGAAAACCGACTGGAACGAGTTGAATCGATTCTAGCTCTTCGAGCGCTGCACACCCGCTATGGTCATCTGCAAGAAATCATTGTGCAGAACTTTGCGCCAAAGGCGGGCACCGCGATGGCTCGAACCGCGGCACCAACGCTCGAGGAATTCCAGTGGAGCATCGCTGCAGCCCGCCTTTTGTTTCCCCCCGAGGTCAGCATCCAGGCGCCCCCGAACCTGAATTCCAACGCGCTCGATCAACTACTGGCGGCGGGAATCAACGACTGGGGCGGAGTTTCTCCACTCACACCGGATCACGTCAACCCGGAATTACCCTGGCCACAGCTCGCTCGCCTGCGCCAAGCGACAGAGACTGCCGGCAAGGAACTGGTGCCGAGGCTGCCAATCTACCCACGCTACTTGGCCGATCCCAAACGCTGGCTGGCACCAGAGATGCGTGCGCCAGTGCTGGAGCACTGTGACGGCAGCGGTTATGCCCGTGAAGGAGGCTGGGTCGCGGGAGTCGATGCTCCTGCCCAAGTACCAGATCTCGCTCGGCCAAAGTCACCCTGGGCTCGACCAGCAACTGGCAATGGCCAGCAGGCCGACCCTCTGGTGGACCTGCTCGATCGGGCCCGGGATGGCGAGACCCTGAGCGAAGCACAGATTAGCTTGCTTTTTTCTGCCCGGGGCCGCGAGATCGAAACGGTAATTGGGGCCGCAGACCAGTTACGCCAGGCAGTTAATGGCGATGTTGTCAGTTATGTGGTCAACCGCAATATCAACTACACCAACATCTGCAGCTTCTCTTGCCGTTTCTGCGCGTTTTCCAAACGCACTCGAAAATCGAGCCCATCTGACCCGCCATATCAGTTGGACCTGCCGGAAATCTCCCGGCGTACTGAGGAAGCGTGGCACCGTGGGGCAACAGAAATTTGCCTGCAAGGAGGAATTCATCCTGCTTATACCGGCGAGACTTACCTTGAGATTTGCCGTGCGGTAAAGTCCGCGCACAGCGATATCCACGTCCACGCATTCTCGCCCCTGGAGGTCTGGCATGGTGCAACCACGCTGGGCCTGCCACTAAAAACATTCCTCCTGCGCCTAAAGGACGCCGGCCTTGATTCGCTTCCCGGCACTGCTGCAGAAATCCTTGACGACAAAATTCGTACAGTAATCTGTGCAGATAAAATCAGCACCAACCAGTGGCTGGAAGTGATGCGCACAGCGCACAACATCGGTTTGCGCAGCACGGCAACAATCATGTTCGGCCACATTGATGGGCCGACCCACTGGGCGCGACACCTCAGTCATGTGCGCACACTGCAGATCGAAACCGGCGGGTTTACCGAGTTCGTTCCCTTGCCATTTGTGCACATGGAATCACCCATCTATCGCCAGGGTTGGGCGCGACCGGGGGCAAGTTACCGCGAAGCTTTACTGATGCACGCAGTGGCGCGCCTGGTCCTGCACCCGCACATCAAGAATATCCAGACCTCGTGGGTAAAGATGGGGCCAACTGGGGCAAAAGCGTGTCTCGCGGCGGGAGCCAACGATATCGGTGGGACACTGATGAACGAATCTATTACCCGTGCTGCCGGTGCGACCAGTGGCCAGGAACTAGCACCGGGAGCGATGGAGAGCCTGATCCGGCAGGCGGGACGTGCACCACAACAACGCTCAACGCTGTACACTGCGCTACCGTCAGCAGCGGTTGAGCCGTCATACGCTGCCACGACCCGCGAAGTCAGCAGCAACCCTACAGTTGCCGCAACAGCCACACCGGCGAGCTGAAGTCGTCCGCTTCGGGCCAGGCGAGTGACCACCAACGATCCTGTTGTTACGCTCACAGCCCTCGCCGGAATTCCCCGGGTGCGGCCCGGCGACGATCTGGCCACGCTGCTGGGTGATGCGCTCGCACGCGAAAGCCTCACACTGCAAGACCAAGATGTTCTCGTGGTCAGTCATAAGATCGTATCCAAAGCAGAGAATCGCTATGTTTCTCTCGCCCGGGTCAGCCCCTCTGCTAAAGCTCGCCGCCTTGCCCTACAGGCCGATAAAGATCCGGCGTTGGTCGAGGTTATCCTGTCCGAATCACGAGCAGTTCTGCGCTCGCGTCCAGACCTGATCATCACCGAGCACCGCCTGGGCATGGTCATGGCTAACGCCGGTGTCGATCAATCGAACGTCGACGACGACGGCAACGGGTCAAGCGTTTTGCTGCTGCCGCAGGATCCCGATGGCAGTTGTGCAGCACTGCGCGACACACTGAACCAACGGTTCGGCATAGACCTCGCAGTAATCATCGCTGACAGTGCCGGTCGTGCCTGGCGCCAGGGTGTGATCGGCCTGGCGCTCGGTGCAGCCGGCCTGCCCGCACTGCTTGATCTTCGCGGCAGGCCTGACCTTGAGGGACGGCCCCTGGCGGTCAGCCTGGCAGGCTTTGCCGACCAGATCGCCTCGGCCGCCGAACTCCTCATGGGTGAAGGCGCCGAAGGCCGCCCTGCGGTTATCGTCCGTGGCCTGTCCTGGCAGGAGCAAGCAAGCCCGGCTGCTGACTTGATCCGTCCGGTCGAACAAGATCTTTTCCGCTGAGCACAATGATCGAAATACTGGCACTTTCAGGAGGTATTGGTGGGGCCAAACTCGCACTTGGCCTCGATCGGACTCTGCCACCTGGCGCCCTGGCCGTGGTCTGCAATACCGGTGATGATTTTCAGCATCTCGGCTTTGCTATCTCACCGGATATCGATACCGTGATCTACACCCTCGCGGGTATCGCAAACAAGGAAACGGGTTGGGGTCGAGCCAACGAGACCTGGACGTTCATGGCCGCGCTGGCAGATCTTGGCGGGGAAAGCTGGTTCCAACTCGGTGATGCAGATCTCGCCCTGCACGTAGAGCGAACCCGCCGGCTGGCTTTGGGCGAGACTCTCTCCGCCATCACCGATGTGATCCGACGGCGCCTGGAGATCGGCTCAGAGGTTATCCCGATGTCAGATCAGCCAGTGCGCACGCGGGTTCAGACCAGCGAAGGTATTCTGCCTTTTCAACACTATTTCGTGAAACGCCGCTGCCACCCGGCGGTCCGCGGCTTTGAGTTCGACGGTGTCGATATGGCACAACCGGCACCCAGATTTGCCGAACTGCTGACCGGCGATCGCCTCAAGGCTGTGATCATCTGTCCGTCCAATCCATTCATCAGCATCGACCCGATCCTCGCCCTGCCCGGCCTGCGCCAGGCGCTTCGTAATAACGGCGCACCGGTGGTGGCCATCTCACCGGTCATCAATGGCAAAGCGGTAAAAGGGCCCACTGCAAAAATGATGGTTGAGCTCGGTCTGCCGGTAACCACGGCCAGTATCGCGAGACACTACGGTGAGTTGATCGACGTACTGGTGGTCGATCACAGCGATGACACAGAGTTACCGGCAACTGGGGCCCAAATTCTGCGAACCGCCACCCTGATGCACTCCGATGCGGACAAGCTGGCGCTCGCCGCTGAAATTCTCGCTTGTGTCGAAACGCTGCAAAATTAGTCTTGACGGGCGAATACTAAGGTCGACTCCAATACCGGCAGGATAGATACAACTTCCTCGGCTGCCAGTTAGGCTGTTGGATAGATAACGTCGACAAAGTACTGCATGGCGTCGAGTGATTGCTCCAGAGTTTCGCGCTGGAAATTCAGTATCAGGCCCAACACGCCGATTTCGGCAAGTGCCGCGATATCCTCACCGATCTGCTGAGCAGTTCCGCTCAGCAAATGGCGGCCACCATTATCGAGCGTCAGGGTCTTGCTCTCATCAAACCACAAAGCGCAATAGACCAGCGAAATGCTTGCTGGATCACGACCCTGGTCGGTCGCTATCTGGTTCAGTCGCCTGATGCCGCCGGCAAGCCGATCAATGGAATCCAATGGATAGTGAGGATTGTTACCGATCGGATACCAGGCATCTCCGTAACGCACCGTGCGCCGCAACGCCGGACCACTCTCGCCCCCAACCCAGATCGGTGGGTGCGGTCGCTGTAGCGGCTTGGGCAGAAAGCTGATGTTTTGGAAGCGAACGAATTCACCTGCAAATGCTGGATCTTGCTCGGTCCACAATATCTTGAACGCTTGCAGGTATTCGTCGGTCACTTGGCCACGCTGCTCAAACGGCGGCGCTCCCAGAGCTTCGAATTCCTCCCGCATCCAGCCAGCACCAATGCCGAGCGTCATGCGTCCATTTGAAAGTACGTCGAGAGTCGTCACCATTTTGGCAGTTTCTACTGCGCCACGGTGCGGAATCACCGTAACCGATGTCAGCAGATGAGGGTTCTCGGTCAGCCCAGCAAGAAAGGACAGCAGGCCGAACTGATCAAGGCAAGACCCGGACGTGGAGCCCGGAAACTTACCTGACGCGGAATACGGGTAGCGTGAGTCAATCTCTCGCGGCACCACGATATGGTCGGGCACAGCAAGGTAGGCAAAACCAAGCGCTTCCGCATGTTGCGCTAATTGTTTGATCGATGCTGGCTCTGCCAGTGGCCCGCGCGTTGGGATGGTCATTCCAATGTTCATGTTGATCTCCTCGCTCTTTAGCTGTGGGCCACGCCGGCCCGGGCAAAAGTGACCGGGACAGCCCGGCCGCCGATTGGTTCGCTCAACCAAGTCATTATTCTGCTCGACGGGGCGGCGTTTTCAAACTATATTTTCACGACTCAACGTAATCCAAGTGTATTAATGAGGAGTTAACAACGTGCCAGATATTTCCGACTTGAGCGTAATGCTGTTTCCCTGGGGAGCACAACAGACTTCCGTTAACGAGATCGTCGAGGTCGCCAAGCTGGCTGAAGATCTCGGGTTTTACTCAGCGACCATGCCCACGCACATGACTATGGCGCCGGACTGGCTGTTCGAGACCTTTCCCAATCAGGATGTGCTTGATGCACTGGCGGTGGCACCAATCATCGCGGCGGCAACCAACAGAATAAAAATTGGGTTCAATTCGATACTGCCGCCATTGTTGCCGCCTTACCAGTGGGCCAAATACCTGGCGACGCTGGACGTAATCTCATCAGGGCGATTGATCGCGGGCATGGCCATGGGCTGGTGGGAGGAAGATTTCACTTCCGTTGGTGTGGATCAAAAAGCACGGGGAAAACTATTCGACGAGCAACTCGAAATTATCACGCGGCTATGGCAGGAAGACCGGATTAACTTCGCTGGTGAGCACTATCAGCTGACCGATATTCCACTTGAGCCCAAGCCGATACAGAAACCCTACCCTCCGATCTGGATTGGCGGCGGGCTCAAGTCGATCTGGCGCGCAGCGCGCTATGGCGAATGCATTCTGGCATTCTGGCTGAATGAGGATGAAGCGAGCAGCCTGTGGATTCCGAAACTCAAGGAAGAGGGAGCCAGGTATGGCACCGATCCTAAACTGGCCAGTTTCACCTTTGCCTACGTTGCCGATAGCGAGCGCGACCTGGAAGCGTACGGGCCGATGCTGAAGACCGCGGTGGCATTCAATCAGCCCGATATCGACCCGCGACAGGTGACCATCTCGGGTTCACCCGAAGCCTGTGCTGAGCGCATCCGCGCACTGCATGCCGCCGGCATCTGGCACTTCGTGGTCGAATTCCAGTTCCACGGCTTGGAGACGCCCGCTTTTGCGATGAAACAGATGGAGAAGTTCGCCAGGGAAGTCGTCCCTTTACTCTGAGTAGAGTTTGCGATTATCTGGGTGATAAGCAGCAGGCCAGATGTCGCCAGCAACCGCTAGCGGGCGTGTGCCAGGGTGACTTCGCCCTCCTGCATCTGCACGCTCTTGACCCGGTCTTTCATTCTCGCCAGGCGCGCTTCACGTACCGGTGCGGAGCGCTCGAAAGCGGCTTTATCTGGGTAGACCGAAACCGCCATTCCAGTCGTTGGGCCGGTACGAACGCTGAGCAGTACCTGCGCCTCGGTAAATTCGCCTGGTGCTTTTTCGGCGTAATCTGCCGCTGCCGCGTCGGCATCCGCCTCGGAGTTGTACTCGACCGTATTGATTCGTGCGTAACTCACCGATATTCCCCTTTTTAGTGTTGTTGTGAACCACCAGTATATCGCTGATAAGCACCGCTCCCGCAAACCGGTGACTGTCCGGCCCTGCCGCTACAACGGCCGTGGCTTAACACGCTAGAATGGCCCCATGGATACTGCGATATCACCCCAGGTCCAGGCCCTGATCGACGCCGGCATCAGCTACGGCCTGGAGTTCACCGCGGCGCTGGCCATACTGGCCCTCGGCTGGTGGCTGGCAGGCCGCGTGCAAAATCTCATTCTGCGTGCATTGGGCCGCCTGCCGCGCGTGGATGCGACCCTAAAGCCCTTTCTCTCGTCGCTGGCGCGCTATACCATCATCGCCATCACGCTGGTGGCAGTGCTGGCCCGCCTGGGGGTACAGACCACCTCGATCATCGCCGTGCTTGGTGCAGCGGGTCTCGCCATCGGCTTGGCCCTGCAGGGCACGCTGCAGAACATCGCCGCCGGCATCATGCTGCTGCTGCTGCGGCCCTTCAAGGTAGGCGACTACATAGACGCCGGCGGCATTGCCGGCACGGTCGATCAAATCGGGCTTTTCACCACCGACATGACTACCTACGACGGCCTCTACCGTTCGGTGCCGAACGCCTCGCTTTGGAACACGTCCATCCTTAATTACAGCCGTCTGCCGACCCGGCGCATGGATATCCCGGTGGGCATCGCCTACGAGGACGATGTTGAAAAAGCGCTGGCCCTACTGCTCAAACACCTCAAGGAAGATACCCGCGTGCTGACCGACCCCGAGCCGCAGGTGCTGGTGACGGGCCTGGGAGATTCGGCAGTGGACCTGACCCTGCGCTGCTGGGCAAATCGCACCGATTTCTGGGCGCTCAAATTCGAGCTCAACAAGAAGGCCAAGCTGTGGCTGGACGCTGCCGGCATCTCGATCCCCTTTCCCCAGCGCGACGTGCACCTAATACAAACGCCGGGCGAACAAAGTCCTGCCAACTAGAACCTGCAGTTGATGTTGTCCCGCCTCCAATAGGTCGGCTGCTTGTCTTGGCCGACTAACGAGTGCAGAAACTGAGCCCGCTCAGTGCCAGTCCAGGATCACTTTACCGGACTGGCCGAAGGCCATGGTATCGAAACCGCTCTGCGCTTCGATCTGCTGCAACTTCGCCTGGGTGCGCTCGTAGAATTCGGTTCGTGCAGACAAGGAAAAGACCTGCTTTATTCGGAAGAAACCAGTTGTCTTAACGTCGTTATATCTCTCAAACCGTCTGAGAGACAGGTCACACTACAGGTTGTAGCCACGCTCCTCGTGGTTGACGAGGTCGAGTCCTTCGATCTCCTCGTCCACACCCACCCGCAACGGCGCCACCGCGCCCGCGATCTTCAGCGCAACGTAACTTACCAGCGCACTCCAGATAACGGTCGCAATAACCGCTAGCGCCTGCACCAGGAACTGGCCGCCCATGGTCACGCCTTCGGCATAGCCCGCGCCACCGAGACCAACGGAGACGAACACCGCAGTCAACAACATACCGAGCGCCCCGCCCATGCCGCCCTCGCCGAAGGCCAGGCTGTAACCCAGCACCACCCACAGCACGGTGACCGAGCAAACCAGCACGAAGCACTGCATCAACACCGACAGTACGTTACGGGTGCGCACCAGGCCCGCGTAGAAGAGCGCAAGCCCGGGGATGGTCATAAACAGCACCAGTGCAGTGGCGGTGAGCAGCCAGGCAGTATCGCCACTGTCGGCGCTGGCAAAGGCTGTTGCCGGTGTCAGTACCGCCAGTAGCGCGGCGGGCAGCGTGCGCCTAATGCACGGGATTTCAGAGAGCATCCTGGTCAGTCTCCCCGGTACGAATCCGCAAGATACGCTCCACGTCGTAAACAAAGATCTTGCCGTCGCCGATCTTGTCGGTGCGGGCCGCATCAACAATGGTCTCGATCACCTGATCCAGGATCGCCGAATCTACCGCCACTTCGAGTTTGACCTTGGGTACGAAGTCCACTACGTACTCGGCGCCGCGGTACAGTTCGGTATGCCCTTTCTGGCGACCGAAGCCCTTGACCTCGGTAACGGTCATACCCTTGATCCCTACCTCAGCAAGTGCATCACGCACATCATCGAGTTTGAAGGGTTTGATAATCGCAGTGACGAGCTTCATAACACGCTCCTAATCGGTCGGTTGAACAATGCCGGGGCAAAGTAGGAGCAAGCGCAGGCTCCAACACTCTGTAGCACGCGGGCGTAGCAAGCGATTATTGCAGAGCACGCCACCACCGCAAAGCAAACACTGAGCCACGGCGCTACGCCCGCCTACCGACGGTGCTAGTCCAGGCCTGCCTGGGCGGCTTTCAACCAGGTCAGCACGGCTCCATTCACACACCGAGGATGCAGTTGCAATGACGCCCCAGATAAGGACAATGCCCCTTCCCCTTGCCTGGCTCGCATTTGCCCGGCAAGCCCCATATTGGTGCAGTATGAGTGAAACGCCTATCCTGATCGAACCGGCCGAGTTGGAAGCTGCGCTACCCCGCCCCGACTTGTGCGTGGTGGACCTCGCTAAAGCCGAGACCTACGCCGAGTTGCATGTGCCCGGGGCAATACATCTCGACTATCCCATGCTGTTGGCCGGCACCCGGCCCGCGCCGGGGCTACTGCCGGAAAATGCGCGCCTGGCTCAATTGGCCGGCCTGCTTGGCCTGGACCAGGCGCCGATGGTGGTCGCCTACGACGACGAGGGCGGCGGCCGCGCAGCACGGCTGCTGTGGACATTGCATTACCTGGGCTATTACAACGCCCACGTGCTGAACGGCGGCATTCACGCCTGGAGCAACGAGGGCCACCCCGTCACCACCGAGCCGGTTGCCCGGCCTCCCGCTAGGGCGTTGCCACTGGACGCTATTGATGACAGCGTGCTCGCGACCCGCGGCTACGTGCTGACACACCTGGACGATGCGGGCGTAGCACTGCTTGACGCCCGCACCCAGGAGGAATACGCCGGCAGCAAAATCTCTGCCAAACGCGGTGGACACATCCCCGGCGCAATCAACCTCAACTGGCATGACAGTATGGACCAGGCCCGTAACCTGCGCCTTAAGCCCGCGGCACTGCTCGAGGAACTGCTGGCCAGCCGTGGAATCAATCTGGAGCAGGAGGTTATCGTCTACTGCCAGACCCACCACCGCTCGGCCCACACCTGGATGATGCTCAAGTCCCTGGGCTACGGACGGGTCCGGGGCTACGCGGGCTCGTGGTCCGAGTGGGGCAACGACCCCACCACCCCGGTTGCACAAAACTAGGAGAGTTCCATGATCGTCATCCTACACCCGGACAACTCGCTGGAGACCCCCGAAGGCAAGGCGGTAATGGGCTACTTGGATACCAAGCCCGGCATTACGCCCAAGACTCACTCCATCACCGGCACCGGCCGCACGCTGACCGAGATCTACATCATTGGTGAGGTCGCCGCCCTGGACCAGAACGAGATTGAAAGCCTCCCTGGGGTAGAGCGAGTGGTTCGCGTGTCGCGCGAGTACCGCATCATTGGCCGTCACGCTGGCGACGTGCGGGCACATGGTTTCACCTACAACGGGGTGCACTTCGACCAAGACTCACTACACGTGTTCGCGGGTTTGTGCGCGGTGGACAACCCCGACAACGTCGAGACCATGATGCGCGCTCTTGCCGACCACGGCCAGCAATGTACGCGCATGGGTGCCTACAAGCCGCGTACCAGCCCCTATTCCTTCCAGGGCCACGGTGCCGACTGCCTGTCGTGGGTGTTTGAGCTTGCCGGCAAGTACGGCATTCGAGTGGTCGCGATGGAGGTGACCCACGATTCACACGTGAACGAGATTCTGCAGGCGCTGGAAGATACCGGCCGGCCAACCGGGGTGATGCTGCAAATCGGCACCCGCAACACCCAGAACTTTGAACTACTGAAGGTTGTCGGCCGCCAACGCGAGTTACCCGTGCTGCTCAAGCGAAGTTTCGGCATCACGCTGGAGGAATCGCTCAACGCTGCCGAGTATCTCGCCAGCGAGGGCAATCGCAATATCGTTTTCTGCCTGCGTGGCATGAAGACCAATCTGGGCGATCCGCACCGCAATCTGGTGGATTTCGGCCACGTGCCGGCAGTGCGCCACCTCACCCACCTGCCGGTGTGCATCGATCCCTCGCACTCGGTCGGCAGTCGCAACCGCGGGCCCGACAACATTCTCGACCTGATGCACGTGACAGCCCAGGGCGTCATTGCCGGCGCCAACATGGTGCTGGCGGATTTTCATCCCAAACCCGAACAGGCGCTGGTCGATGGACCCCAGGCACTGCATTTGGATGAACTG
>Ga0207990_1000224_pt1 | contig 33395 bp, 34 predicted proteins | sample ETNtaG_8_FD_185780 | JGI IMG/M metagenome (GOLD analysis project Ga0207990, IMG submission 185780) | Marine microbial and viral communities from oxygen minimum zone, Eastern Pacific Ocean - ETNP201406SV75 (SPAdes) (version 2) | ecosystem: Environmental > Aquatic > Marine > Oceanic ...
CCTCATCTTAATCACCGAATTGAGGTTGAAGGAGGAATTTTAGAGAGAGAGTCTCAGCTATTGCTTAAAGATTTTTTTAAAGCTCGACGCTAAGGAGTTGTAGCTTAGTCTGTAAATTTTTCAAGGTTTAAAACTTAATACTGGAAAGCCACTATAGATATATTTAACGTCTTTTGGATAGAGCAATCTCTTTGAAATTAAGATGATTAAATTCAAAGATGCCTCCAGGAGTCAATGAATTTGAAACTTGCTGGCGCCAGTCATAATGCATACCTATATTGCCTGACTTGGGGGGGTTAACTTTAAAAATTACAGTGTAGGTTTGATCAACGGCCCCAGGTAATTTAATGTTCTGCGCGTAATGAAGATTATCTGACATGTTCAGATGAGGCATGAGATTAACCGTTAATGTTTTATTGGTTTTTTCGTTAGCAATCACCGCTGTCACATCTAGATAAGCAACATGCCCTCCAATTGGAGATCCTGAAGGTGCATTATCAGACCAGTTGGCAATTACCTCTAAGTGAATATCAGTTTCATTTTCATTTAGAAAAAAATTAGCACCTTGAACATCATCCTTAATTCCACCTTCAAATATTAAGTCAATCCCAGGTTTTATTGATGATTCACCAATAATCATTTCTGGTAATGCATTTAACTCTATGGCGAAAAACCCGATAAGAAGAGATAAAAAATAATGTCGATTTTTAATTTTCATTGTTTACTTCCTTTAACTGGTCAGGTAGAAAATACCTAACAAAATCAGAACAGTTGATATGGTGCCTTTAATGATAAAAAACAAAACTGACCCTTTAATGGTGTAATTCAGGATCTTTTTTTTGTTCGGTTTTATCTTTTCTAACAACTTAAAAACTCATGATTCATTTAATTAATATACATAATAATGATAATCATTCTCATTTCAATTAATTTTTTTTCAAGGAACTGAATAAAAAAGTCGATTTTAGTTTTTATTGGATTTTTCCATCACGATAATAACCCTCTATATAAAATTCTAGGTTATAATTCGATTTATATTTATTGATAGTTTGATCAAACTCAATGGCAACAAAAAACCTGTATAAAATTACTTTTAGCAATCAAGGTAAACTCTATGAGATTTATGCTAAAAGTGTATCTAACAGCAATTTACTTGGATTTATTGAAATAGAGTCATTGGTTTTTGGAGAAAAAACTTCCTTAGTTGTTGACCCATCAGAAGAAAAAATAAAAACGGAATTTGAAGGGGTAAAGCGCACCTACATACCGATGCATTCTGTTTTGAGAATAGATGAAGTTGATAAAGAAGGTGTGAGCAAGGTTAGTAAAGCAGATGGGAATAATGTTACACAGCTACCTAGCACTGTATTTGTCCCTGATGGTAAGTCAAAAACTTAATTATTTAACTCAGGAGTGACTGATGCTCACCATTGAAGGGCCACCATCTCACTCACCTTATCGACTTAACCAACTCTTATCTGAGCTGCAGAATATTGATTCATCCATCACCTTAATCGGTGCCCGATATATACATTTCATTGATAACAACAAAGATTTCACTGACAAGGATTATGATGTCTTGAATCCACTACTAAGCTACGGACCTGATTGGGATCTTGGTGCAACTAAAGGCGATAAAATAATAGTTATTCCTAGGATTGGCACCACCTCTCCATGGTCTAGTAAAGCCACGGATATAGCCCATGGTTGTGGATTGTCCAATATCAATAGAGTCGAGCGAGGATTGATATACACATTAGTAGATCTAACTGATGATGAACATCTAAGATCTCGTTGTGTTACCGCACTCTATGATCGAATGACCCAGCAAGCAATAACGCAATTTGATCAACTTGATAGGATGTTTGATATTGACCAACCTCAATCATTCACAACAATCTCAATATTGTCTGAGGGAATCAAGGCTTTGGAAGTAGCAAATATCCAACTAGGTTTAGCGCTTAACAACCAGGAAATGAATTATTTACTAGAACAATTCCAAATTCTAGAAAGAGATCCAACGGACGCCGAATTGATGATGTTTGCTCAAGCCAATTCTGAGCATTGTCGCCATAAGGTTTTTAATGCTGAATGGACAATAGATGGACAGCCAGAACAATTGAGTCTGTTTGATATGATTAAACACACCTACCAATCAAATTCTGAAGGCGTCCTATCAGCTTATAAGGATAATGCTGCAGTCATGAGTGGGGGCCAAGGGCATTGGTTTATGCCATCAACTAGCGACCAGAGCTATTCATTTATTGAAGACAATATTCACACTATGATGAAGGTGGAGACCCATAATCATCCCACAGCCATATCACCCTATCCTGGTGCTGCTACAGGATCAGGAGGAGAAATTAGAGATGAAGCAGCTACTGGCAGAGGCGGAGTACCTAAAGCCGGTTTAACAGGTTTCGCGGTGTCTCATTTAAGAATACCTGGCTACATTCAACCTTGGGAGAGGAGTATTGGCAAACCGGACCGAATTGCTTCTGCACTTGAAATTATGACAGAGGGTCCCATTGGCGGGGCCTCTTTCAACAATGAGTTTGGTCGACCAAATATTCTTGGGTTTTTTAGAACGTTTGAGTTTTCTGAGAATCAAAGTGCGAGCAACTCATGGGGTTATCATAAACCTATTATGATAGTCGGAGGGTTGGGTAATATATCCGAAGCTTCTGTTAACAAGCTAGACACAGTCAAAGACTCTTTGATTATTGTCTTAGGGGGACCATCTATGCTCATAGGATTAGGAGGCGGTTCTGCGTCATCTCTTGATGCTGGTGTAAGTAATGAGGATTTAGATTTTGCTTCAGTTCAAAGAGATAACGCTGAGTTGGAAAGGCGAGCCCAAGAAGTCATAAATCGATGTTTCAGTCTAACGTTAGACACAGAATACAAGGGAGAGAATCCGATTCTCCTTATTCATGATGTGGGTGCGGGAGGCTTATCAAATGCAGTTCCTGAGATTATAGATCACAGTAAGATGTCTGCAGATTTAGAGTTAAGGAAAATATTTAATGCTGAACCGGGACTGTCGCCATTAGAAATTTGGTGTAACGAGGCTCAAGAACGCTATGTTCTTTGCATTGACCCTGAGCACTTAGATTTATTTGATGAGATCTGTCAGCGAGAACGCTGTCCTTATGCAGTTATTGGTAAGGTGAATAATCACGGTTATTTAAAAATGAATGACTCACATTTTGATAATTTACCAATTGATATGCCGATGGAAGTACTTTTTGGAAACCCGCCTAAAACTCAATTATCTATAAGTAGAGAATCAATTAGTGTGCTTGATGATTCAATGAAGGGTATCTCGATTGGTGAAGCGTGCGAACGAATTTTAAGATTTCCTACGGTGGCTGATAAAACCTTCTTAATCCATATTGGTGATCGAACGGTTGGTGGTCTAGTTTCTCAAGATCAATTTGTAGGGCCTTGGCAAGTACCAGTAAGTGATGTTGGAGTTACCTTAAAAGACCATTACTCTAAGACAGGGGAGGCAATGGCAATGGGTGAACGAACACCAGTAGCTACAATCAACCCTCCTGCTTCTGGGCGGCTTGCAGTGGCTGAAGCCGTAACAAATATTTTGTCTGCTCCCGTCAATGAGATTTCTGACATAAAATTTTCAGCCAATTGGATGTCATCGATTAAGACAGACGCACAAAAACAGGCTCTTTTTGATACTGTTCAGGCGGTAACGTTGGATTTTTGTAGCAAAATTGGTCTAACTATACCTGTAGGTAAGGACTCTTTATCTATGCAGACCACTTGGAGTGAGGAGAGCTTAGAAAAAGAAATTACAGCGCCACTATCACTTGTTATTTCAGCCTTTGCACCTATTGATAATGTAACGAGAACGATTACTCCACAATTGAAAGTCTCCAATAATAGTTTGTTGATCTTAATTGATTTAGGTCAAGGGAAGAATAGATTAGGTGGATCTTGTCTAGCCCAAGTTTATTCTCGATCATTGGGAGAACCTGCTGATGTGGAGAACCCTTTTTGCTTGAAAGATTTTTTTAATGCTGTGACTGAATTAAAATCTTTGGATAAAATTATGGCCTATCATGATCGCTCCGATGGTGGTTTGTTCGCCACTCTTTCTGAGATGGCATTTGCAGGAAATATGGGTGTTAACATTGATCTTAAAACCGCTTCGAAAGAAGAAAGTCTCGGCCTTCTATTTGCTGAAGAGGCAGGCGCTGTAATTCAAATTAATTCTTCTGATTTACAGCTCGTTATGGAAACTTTGAAAAAGTATTCTCTGGATCAATCGGCTGTAGTGCTTGGCGAAACCACACCATCCAAACAAATCACAATTAAGACCAACCATGCTGATGCTGAAATTTTTGATTTAAGAGCATTAAGGGAGATGTGGTCTGAACTGTCTTTTAGGATGCAGTCACTTCGTGATAACCCTGAATCGGCCAAAGAAGCTTTTAATAGCCTACTTGATGAAGATAACCCAGGTTCTAGTTCTAAGATTACATTTAGTCAGCCAAATAAAGAGGATTTAATGAAATTTAAAGACCAGCGACCAAAAGTAGCTGTTCTTAGAGAGCAGGGAGTAAATAGCCATGTGGAGATGGCAGTGGCATTCCATAGAGCAGGTTTTGAAGCGGTTGATGTGCATATGACAGATATTATTAGCGGCCGTATTGGGTTAGATGATTTTAAAGGTTTGGTTGCTTGCGGAGGCTTTTCTTACGGTGATGTTCTAGGAGCAGGGGGAGGATGGGCAAAATCTATATTATTTAACCCTTATGTTAGAAATATATTTGAGGATTTCTTTAAGCGTCCTGACACCTTTACATTGGGTGTATGTAATGGATGCCAGATGTTATCTCACTTGAGGAACATTATCCCGGGTGCAGATCATTGGCCACGATTTGTTAAGAATTTATCAGAACAATTTGAGGCTCGGTTAAGTTTGGTTGAAGTCACTAAGAGTTCATCTTTATTGCTTAAAGATATGGAAGGATCAATATTGCCAATAGCCACGTCCCACGGGGAAGGGCGAGTTGAGTATTACCATAATGATGATCACAATCAATTAAACCGACACAATCAGGTAATCGTTAGATATGTTGATAATTATGGACAACCTACAAATCAATACCCTTCTAATCCGAATGGGTCGATAGATGGGGTTGCAGGATTTTGCTCTGAAGACGGAAGAGTAACTATTATTATGCCTCACCCAGAGAGAGTTATCAGAAGCGTGCAGCATTCTTGGTGTTCTAGCGATTGGGATGATAATGGCCCTTGGCTGAAAATTTTTCATAATGCTAGAGAATGGATTGATTAAAACTCACCATTTTTTATAAAAATAATCGATCTATTTAAATGAAGTAAGTAGAATCTTCATACCGACTTAAAAACTAATTAATATGAATAAAATAATTAATGAACTTGATCCTGAATTAGCAAAAGCAGTAAAGCAAGAGGAACAAAGACAAGAGGAGCACATTGAACTAATTGCTTCTGAAAATTATGCGAGTCAAGCAATTTTGGATTTACAAGGATCCGTGCTCACTAATAAATACGCTGAAGGCTATCCCGGTCGACGCTATTATGGGGGTTGTGAGTACGTTGATAAAGCTGAAACATTAGCTATTGAAAGAGCTAAACAATTGTTTCAGGCAGATTATGCTAATGTTCAACCTCATTCTGGCTCACAAGCTAATATGGCAGTGTATATGTCTTTACTTAATCCTGGAGACACAATTCTTGGAATGGGTCTTGCTGATGGTGGCCATTTAACCCATGGATCTAAAGTTAATTTTTCAGGTAAATTATATCGTTGCCTATCCTATGGATTAGATCCAGACACTGGAGAAATTGATTATTCTCAAGTGGAAAGTTTAGCTAAAGAACATTCACCAAAAATGATTGTTGCTGGATTTTCAGCTTATTCTCGGATTGCTGATTGGGGAAAATTTAGGATGATAGCTGATTCAATTGGCGCATATTTAATGGTCGATATGGCTCATATTGCAGGTTTAGTTGCTGCTGGTTGTTATCCAAACCCTGTGCCTATTGCTGATGTAACAACCTCAACCACTCATAAAACTTTAAGAGGACCCAGAGGTGGAATAATTTTAGCTAAAGACAATGAAGAAATTCATAGAGCCATAAACAAACAAGTTTTCCCAGGAACACAAGGCGGGCCCTTAATGCATATTATTGCGGCAAAGGCCCATGCTTTTCTAGAAGCAATGCAACCTGATTTTATTGGTTATCAAAAACAAGTTATTGAAAATGCCAAGCTCATGGCCAAATTGTTCCAAGATTCAGGATATAGCATTGTTTCTGGCGGTACAGATTGCCATTTATTTTCAGTTGATCTGACCAATCAGAATATCACCGGAGCAGATGCCGAAACTGCTTTAGGGCAAGCAAATATTACTTTGAATAAAAATTCTGTACCCAATGATACTAAGCCACCAATGGTAACCAGTGGTTTAAGGATTGGGACACCTGCAATTACAACTAGAGGTTTTGGCCACGATGAAATTGTTACCTTAGTTGGAATGATTGATTCGGTGTTAAAGAATCTTGATGACGAGGAAACAATTGCATCTATTAAAGCAGAGGTCAAGACACTGTGTCAGAGATTTCCTGTGTATATTACTTAGTCAATTATGTTTTGCCCCTATTGCGGTAATCAGGAAACCAAAGTGGTTGATTCACGGTTAGCTGGTGATGGCTATCAAATAAGAAGAAGAAGAGAATGCTTAAAATGCACTGAACGTTTTACCACGTTTGAGTCAGCTGAACTTGTACTACCAAAACTGGTGAAAAGAGATCAGTCAAGAGAACCCTTTAATGAAAGCAAATTGAGGAATGGGATACTGACAGCAACTGAAAAAAGACCAATCAGTATAGAAACAATAGAAGAACTCATTTCTAGAATTGTTATGAAGGTTCAAAAATTAGGAGAACGAGAAATACAATCAAGAAAATTGGGTGAAATTGTGATGCAAGAGCTTAGAGAAATTGATGAAATTGCTTTTGTTAGGTACGCGTCAGTTTATAGAAGATTCCAAGATGTAGAGGAATTTGAGAAGGAAATTGAATCGCTTAGAGACACTCCTTCAGCCACAGATACTCGCTCACAGATCTCTATTTTCCCTGAAGAGGAAGATGATTCATGAATTCTGGAGTGCATCAAAAGTTCATGCATCATGCTCTTGAGTTAGCAGAAAAAGGCATGTTTAGTTCTAAACCAAATCCAAGAGTGGGTTGTGTAATTGTTAAGGATAATAAAATTATTGGTGAAGGTTGGCATAGAAAAACAGGAGAAGATCACGCTGAAATCATTGCAATTAAAGAAGCTGAAGGGGCTGCACAAGATGCCACAGTTTATATTTCTTTAGAACCTTGTACTCATCAAGGCAAGACCCCACCCTGTGTAGATGCATTAGTGAGGGCAAAGGTTAAAGAAGTGGTTTTTTCAATGGTTGACTCAAACCCTAAAGTGTCTGGTCGAAGCGTAGGCATTTTAGAAGCCAATGGGATTAGAACTATACAGGGGATACTTGAGGATAAAGCCAGAGATTTGAATATGGGTTTTCATCAACGTATGACCTTAGGAAAACCTTATATCAGAACAAAAATAGCTGCCAGTATTGATGGTCGAACAGCTCTCTCAAACGGAAAAAGTCAGTGGATTACTTGTAAGGAATCACGACAAGATGTTCAACAATGGAGAGCAAGAAGTTGTGCCATCCTCACTTCAAGTACAACTGTCTTGACCGATGACCCATCAATGAATGTTAGGTTGCCAGATTTTGATGATGATAATCAGCCGTCAAGAATAATAGTGGATAGCCACTTGCAAACTAATGGCAATGAAAAAATATTCACTTTAAGAGGAGCCAGTGCTGTGTACACATTAAGTGAGAGTGTTTTTGGAGAAGAGAGAGACAATCTAGTGCTAGTTGATGCAGATAACGATCATGTGAGTTTAAAGCAAGTTTTCAACGATATGGCAAAAAAAGAATTTAACGAAATATTAATTGAAGCAGGATCACAGCTTAATGGGGCATTGTTACAGGAAGATTTAGTTGACGAGATTATTCTTTATATTGCTCCTTATGTTCTGGGTAATAGTGCAAAAGGCATGTTTGATCTACCCATTTTTTCTGATTTATCAGATAGATTTAATTTTCATTTCGAATCCATTGATCGTGTTGGAACGGATCTAAGAATAATATTGAGGAAATAGCAGACGTATATTGGAATTATAGCTATTGACGACCTTATAGAATTTGATATGTTAGCCAGACATATCGAAGGAAGCTTAAAAAGAAAATAGAAAAGAGCATGAATAAAACAGATCAAGAAACCATTAATTTTGCATCCATTGAGCAGATTATTCACGATCTACGCTCTGGTAAAATGGTCATTATGGTTGATGATGAGAACCGAGAAAATGAAGGTGATCTTATTATTGCTGCTGACAAAGTTAAGCCAGAGGATATAAACTTTATGACTCACAATTGCAGAGGTTTAATTTGCCTTACTTTGACACAAAGCAGGTGTAATAAGCTGCGTTTACCTCTAATGGTAACCCAAAATTATGATCTAGAATCTACCAATTTTACGGTTTCAATAGATGCATCAGCAGGTATTACAACTGGTAGTTCAGTTCAAGATAGAACGAGAACAGTAAAGGCTGCAACTAACCCCAACGCAAAACCTGAAGACATAAAACAACCTGGACACATTTTTCCATTGATGGCTGACCCGGGTGGAGTGCTTATCAGAGGAGGACATACGGAAGCAGGATGTGATTTGACAAGACTTGCTGGATTGACATCAGCAGCAGTCATTGCAGAAATCTTAAGTGAAGATGGCAGTATGGCCAGAAGACCTGAACTCATTAAGTTTGCGAGAAAACATCAAATCAAGATTGGCACTATAGCTGATTTAATTAAATACCGTATTGCAAATGAACAAACCATTAAGAATTCAGCATCCAATTAGAAACATTAGTGATTTAAAGTTTTGAGCTTTAGTTATAAAAATGAAGTTAATAAGAAGACCTAAAGTTAATGATCCAATGTTCAAAAAAGGTTCCGTTATTACTATCGGTATCTTTGATGGAGTTCATTTAGGTCACCAGTCCTTAATCAAAAAACTTAAGCAGAAATCAGTGCAGATGGAACTTCCATCTATTGTTTTTAGTTTTGAACCAACACCGAATGATTATTTTTTTAAGAAACAAAATAAAAGACTGACCTCATTAAGAGATAAACACAGATTAATTAATAAATATCAGATTGATTATCTCTACTGCCCACCTTTTGATTCAACAATGGAAAATTTATCACCAAATCAATTTATGACAAAACATCTGGTTGATTTGTTTAACCCTAGGTGTTTGGTTATTGGCGATGATTTTAGGTTTGCAAAAGACAGAAAAGGCTCTATCAAAGATCTTCTAATTGCAGGAGAGTCCAATAATTTTAAAGTTGAGCAGATTATTAGCATCATTGATAACAAGACTAGAATTTCGAGTAGTCTAATCAGAGACTCTCTATCAAATTCTAATCTAAAGCTTGCAAGTCAGATGTTGGGAAGAAATTATGCCTTAAGTGGACGCGCTATTTATGGCCAACAGCTTGGAGCAACTTTAGGCTTCTCTACTGCAAATATTGATCTTTCAAAAACGAATAACCCACTTCGGGGTGTCTTTTGTGTAAAAGTATTGCTACCTGATGACACTAAGGCAATTTGTGGTATCGCTAATTTAGGGTATAAACCAACTGTTGGAGGACAGAAACTTAATTTGGAAGTTCATTTATTAGATTTTGATAAAGATATCTATAAATCTTATATAAAGGTTGAGTTTTTAAGTTATCTTAGAAAAGAGAAAAAATTTAATGGATTAGGCGAATTAAAAAGACAGATTAATCAGGATATAGAAACAGCCAGGCAGTATTTTAGCACTGCTGACGGGTCTTAGTTATGGGTAAAAAAAGTGAAAAATTTGAGCGATTTTCTGGCAAAGGTAGAACCGGTACACGGCAATTATTATTACAGGTTTTATATCAACATCAGATGAATAAAGATGATCTAGAGACCCTTTTGAAGCAATCGTTAAAGATTAAGGAATTCTCTAGAATTGATCAAGACTACTATCAGATTTTATTGAAAGAGGTCCTTGAGAATCGAGACCAAATCGAGGAAATGACCTTAAAATATTTTGATCGTCCAATTGAGCAAGTTGATCCTATTGAGAAAGCTATTATATGGATAGCAGCATCTGAAATTTTGTTTCATCGTGATGTTCCAGTTCCTGTAGTGATTAATGAAGCTGTTGAATTGGCAAAGGTTTTTGGTGCAGAGGGCAGTTATCAGTTTGTTAATGCTGTTCTTGATGCATTAAAGACTGATCACTCATAAGGCAGCTTAAGTGAGAGAAGCTGATATTATAAGTGCTCTTCAGGCTTCAATAGGTCAATCATCCTCAGAGGTCATTGTGCCAATAGGCGATGATGGTTCAGTGATTGCAACGAATGCTAATAAGCAACTTGTCACAACAACCGATGCTATTACGGTTGATATTCATTACCCTAAAGGCATTGAAGCTAAATCAATTGGTCATCGATGTTTAGCAATTAATCTAAGTGATATGGCTGCTATGGGAGCTTCCGCTAAATGGGCTAGCCTCGTGTTTAGTATGCCAAGCATTGATTCTAAATGGGTTGAGGATTTTATTATTGGTTTCTCTAATCTGGCTAATGACAACAATGTTGATCTAATTGGTGGTGACACTATTCGTGGCCCAGAATTTTTTGCAGTTTCATTACAAGGTTATGTGGAGCAAGGTCAATTTATCAATCGTACCAATGCCAAGGAAGGTGATCTGATATATATGACAGGCCATCTTGGCTCAGCAGCTTATGGTCTAGAGTTAATCATCAACAACAATCAAAATGATAATGAGCAGTTTATACGCTCTTTTTTATACCCTTCACCAAGAACTAAAGAGGGCGTACTAATTGCAAAATATGCTTCAGCGATGATTGATATTTCCGATGGCTTTTATTGTGACCTGGGAAAGATATCTTCTAAACTCAATAAAGGCTTCGAGGTGGATGTTTTAACTCTCCCTATAGAGCCAAATTTAATTGAGCAGACAAGCCAGGACAAAGCAATTAATTTAGCACTAACAGGAGGAGACGATTATGAATTATGTTTTACTGTTCCTGAAAAACACGAGAACCAATTTCTTGAAGAGTTAACTTCTGAGTTTGATACATTATTCACCTGTGTAGGGCAAATTACAGAATCAAAGGAATTATTAATGGCAGGAAATGAAGGGTATGCATTACCTGAAAGTACATTTGAACATTTTAGCTCATGAGTATTGAATTTAAGACAGTTATAAAAAACCCATCATTACTTATAGCAACAGGTTTTGGTGTTGGGTTGATACCCTTTGCTCCAGGTACTTTTGGAAGTGGTGTTGGTCTTTGCCTATATATTTTTCTTGCTCATTTTATGCAGGATACCAGCATTAACAGCGCCTTCATTTATTTGTTATTATTGGCCATTAGCTTTTTTGTGGTGCATCAATCTATCAAAGAATTAGGTAATAAGGACCATAAAGAAATTGTTATAGATGAAATATTAGCCATGATGCTAGTAGCTCACTTTATTCCGCCTGATCCTAAATGGGCAATTGGTGCTTTTATTATCTTTAGATTCTTTGATATTGTTAAACCGTTTCCAATCAGACAGATTGAAGCAAGCCAAAATAATGCCTTTGGAATAATAGTTGACGACCAGATTGCCGCAGGTTACTCAATTATTGTTATGCTGATTCTGAAGTATTTAATGTTCTAGGCTTTGATCAGTATCTTTTAATTCGTTATCCATTAGAATTTTAATTTTAATTTCTGCGTCTTCTAAGGTTTTCTGACATTCTCTGGATAACTTCACTCCTTGTTCAAATTTTTTGAGTGCTTGATCTAATTCGAGGTCACCTGATTCAAGTTCTTCTAAAATAGTTTCAAGCTCAGCGAGTCTTGATTCAATACTTTTTTGGTTTTTTTTATTAGGTGGCATAGAACAAATTATATCTAAATAAGTACTTTTTAATATTGTTCATTTAGTAATTATTAGTTAAAATTAGAATCATTCTAAAAATACATTTAGGGTTAAGGAGAATAAAATGAGTCTAAAAGGAACAGAAACTGAGCAAAATCTAAAAGATGCTTTTGCTGGAGAATCACAAGCTAATAGGAGATATCTATATTTTGCTGCCAAAGCAGATGTTGAAGGTTACAACGATGTTGCAGCTGTTTTCAGATCCACAGGAGAAGGTGAGACAGGACATGCACATGGACATCTAGAATATCTTGAAGAAACTGGTGACCCTGCAACTGGTTTACCTATTGGTGGCACCTCTGACAATTTAAAAGCTGCTATCGAAGGTGAAACTCATGAATACACTGACATGTATCCGGGTATGGCAAAGAAAGCTCGAGAGGAAGGTTTTGATGAAATTGCCGATTGGTTTGAAACATTAGCTAAGGCTGAACGCTCTCATGCAAATAGATTCCAGCAAGCATTGGATAATCTAGACGGCTAATTTAACAAATTATTTGCCAAGAAAAAAATAATGGGGGCTTATATGGCCCCCATTATTTTAATAAATAACGGAAATATAAAAGACAATGAGAGAAGGTAGTATTGATGCCCCAATAAGACACCCAATTGATTGGCAGAGTGATAATTTTAGTGATCCAAAAGCGCTTTTTGAAGAGTTAAAAAGAGTCTTTGATATCTGTAATGGTTGTCGCAGATGTTTTAATCTTTGTGGCACCTTTCCGAAGTTATTCGATCTTATCGATGAAACCCCTGCGGGGGATATAAATGAGGTTGATGAAGACAAATTTTGGGAGGTAATTGATAACTGCTATCTTTGTGACATTTGTTTTAAAACCAAGTGTCCTTATGTCCCTCCGCATGAGTTTAATGTTGATTTTCCACATTTGATGTTAAGAGCAAAAGCCTTAAAGCATAAGCAAAAAAAGGTATCGTTAAGAGATAAGATATTAAGTAATCCAGAAACATTAGGATCTTTCGCTGGGATACCTATTATTGCTCAAACAGTGAATGCCTTTAATAAGACTAAACTTGGTGGGTTAGTTTCTGAAAAAGCACTAGGCATCGATCGTAATGCACCAAAACCAAAGTTTTATAGTCAAACAGCAAGAAAAGAATTAAAGCATTACGTTAATGAACCATCACTGAGTAATGATGATAAAGCACAGAAAAGCGTGGTTTTGTTCGCCACTTGTTATGGTAATCGTAATGACCCACAAGTGGTTAAAGATACTGTTATCTGCTTTGAGAAAAATAATGTACCTATTGTGCTTACAAAGACTGAGAAATGTTGCGGTATGCCTAAATTAGAATTAGGGGATATTGATTCAGTAGCTAAAGCAAAAGATATTAATGTCCCTGAGTTGTATAACTATGCAATGGGTGGACACAAAATTATTTCACCAATTCCTTCTTGTGTCTTAATGTTTAAGCAAGAATTACCTCTTCTCTTCCCAAACGATGAAAAAGTGAAAGCTGTGGCCGAAGCCTTTATGGACCCATTTGATTATTTATTTCAGCTTGAGAAGCAAGGCAAGTTAAATAAATCATTCCAAGAGTCTTTAGGATCTATTTTTTATCAAGTTCCTTGTCACTTAAGAGTCCAAAGCATAGGTTTAAAAACCAGAGATGTTCTTGAATTAGTTCCCAACACTAAAGTAACGCCTTTAGAAAAATGCTCAGGACATGATGGAACATACGGCGTTAAAAAAGAGTTTAGACAATCCTCAGTTAAAATTGCCCAGCCAATTATTAAGAAGTTGGAGTCTGGTGATTATGATTCATTTACGTCAGATTGCCCGATGGCGGGAGCGCAAATAGATTCTATACAGAATAATAATATTGATTATTTTCATCCAATGACGCTACTTAGAAAAGCTTATGGAGATTAGATAATGAACAACAACATATCAATCAATGAACTCATGAGTTTAGAAGAATATGCAAAAAACCGATCAGAATTTAGGGAAGGTATTCTTCAACATAAAAAGTACAGAAGCCTGCAAATTGGAAATGCTGTTACACTTTTTTTTGAAGACAGAAGAACCATTCATTATCAAATACAAGAAATGCTTAGGATTGAAAAAATATTTGAAGAAGAGGGTATAAGAGAAGAATTATCTTCATATAACCCATTGATTCCTAACGGAGATAATTGGAAAGCCACAATGATGATTCAATACACTGATCCTCAGGAACGTCAAATTGCACTATCAAAAATGGTGGGTATTGAAGATTGTGTATGGGTTAAAGCAGGAGACAATAAATTAATTTATGCAGTGGCTGATGAAGATTTAGATAGGACAAGAGAGGATAAAACATCATCGGTGCATTTTCTCAGGTTTCAAATTGATCCAGATATTCTAGATGAGATAAATGAAAACACTCCTATTGCTTTTGGCATTGATCATAAACATTACGACACTAATACCGGTGACATAGAGAGAAAACTAAAAATATCTATTATGAATGACCTTGATTGAACTTATGTTCTAAAGAATAATCAAGGACCATGGCAAAGGAATATAATGCTTCAGATATTGAAGTCCTAAGTGGGTTAGAACCGGTTCAAAAACGACCGGGTATGTACACTGATATAGAGTGCCCCAATCATCTAGCTTATGAAGTTATCGATAACAGTGTAGATGAAGCCATAGCTGGTTATTGTAAATCTATTCAAGTTAAACTTTATAAGGACGGCTCAGTGCAGGTTAAAGACGACGGTAGAGGCATGCCAGTGGACGATCATCCAGAGGAAAAAGTGCCGGCTGTGGAACTCATCTTGACCCGACTTCATGCGGGAGCAAAATTTTCCAATAAGAGTTACAAATTCTCAGGAGGTCTTCACGGAGTTGGAGTCTCTGTTGTTAACGCCTTATCAAAAAACCTAGAAGTATGGATTAAACGAGATGGCCATGAATACAATTTAAGTTTTAACAACGGCGAGCGAGTTTCTGAGCTCGAGATTGTTGCTAAAGTGGGTAAAGCCAATACCGGGACAGCCATAAGATTCTGGCCAAATAAAAAATATTTTCATACTCCTAACATCAAACTTAAAGAGTTAAAGCATAACCTTAGAGCAAAAGCAGTCTTATGCCCTGGGCTGAAAATAAAGTTTCATGATGAGAACAGTAATGAAAAAGAAGAATGGTTTTATGAGAATGGGGTAAATGAATATTTATCAGAAGTATTAGGGGACATTCCTTGTGTTCCATCAACACCTTTCTTTGGGAGTAATGTTACAGATAATCAAGTAATTGAATGGAGTCTAACCTGGCCTGCAGAAGATCAAGATGGAATTCAAGAGTCTTATGTCAATTTGATTCCAACAAAATCAGGTGGAACCCATGTTACAGGATTTAGAACAGGTATATCTGAGTCGGTCAAAGAATTTGCTTATTACAGAAACTTATTACCTAGAGGAGTTAAGCTTTCACCCGAGGATGTATGGCTTGGTTTGAGTTATCTTTTATCTATTCGAATTGAGGACCCTCAATTTTCAGGTCAAACCAAAGAAAAATTGAGTTCCAGGGCTGTCTCAAGTTTAGTCTCAAATGTTATTAAAGACGCATTTACGCTCTGGTTAAATCAACATCCTGAGGCCGGCGATCAGATTGTTGCTAGAGCTATTGAGAATGCCCAAAAACGAGCAAAAAAGAACGTCAAGGTCAAAAGAAAGAAAGTAACAGGTGGACCAACATTGCCTGGGAAGCTAGCAGATTGCACTAGCGATGAACCTGACCTGTGTGAACTGTTTATTGTTGAGGGTGATTCTGCAGGAGGTTCAGCGAAGCAGGCAAGAGATCGGAAATATCAGGCTATTCTTCCACTTAGAGGTAAAATTTTGAATAGTTGGGAGGTTGAAGAGTCTAAACTTTTATCCTCTCAGGAGATCAGTAATATTTCTCAAGCGCTTGGAGTTGAGCCGTCAACTGAAGATTTGGTTAATCTTAGATACCATAAAATTTGTATCCTAGCAGATGCCGATTCAGACGGTCTTCATATAGCTACACTCATATGCGCCTTATTTGTTAAGCACTTTAAAAAATTAGTAGAAGAAGGTCATATTTATGTCTCTATGCCGCCCTTATACAGAATAGATGTTGGTAAAGAAGTTTTTTATGCTTTGGATGAAGATGAAAAAGATCATCACCTTAAAGCGATTGAGAAAAAGAAATCTAAAGCTAAAGTCACAGTTACCAGATTTAAAGGTCTGGGTGAGATGAGCCCCATTCAACTCAGGGAAACAACCATGCTAGAGAAATCCAGACGGTTGGTTAGATTAACTATAGAAGATGAGTATGAGACGAATGAGTTGATGGATAAGCTAATGGCTAAAAAACGTTATACTGATCGTAGGGATTGGCTTCAAGAAAAAGGTAATTTGGCAGAAATACAGTAATGGGTAAGCAAGAAGAAATGGATTTCAAAAAGACAGTTGGCGGAAACGGATCAGACGTTCAGCCGTTAAGTGAATTTGTAGAAAAGGCTTATCTTAACTATTCCATGTATGTGATTTTGGATAGAGCGCTTCCATTCATTGGAGATGGCCTAAAACCAGTTCAAAGACGAATTATATATGCCATGTCTGAACTTGGTCTTTCAGCACAATCTAAACCCAAGAAATCAGCAAGGACCGTTGGAGATGTTCTTGGAAAGTATCATCCTCATGGAGATAGCGCTTGTTATGAAGCAATGGTTAATATGGCACAAGATTTTTCATATCGTTATCCAATGATTATTGGTCAGGGTAATTGGGGGTCTTACGATGACCCCAAATCTTTTGCTGCGATGCGTTACACGGAGGCAAAACTCAGCGCTTACACAAAACTTATGTTAACAGAGTTAGGTCAAGGCACAGTTGATTGGAAGTTAAATTTTGATGGGACACTTAATGAGCCTATCTTCCTTCCTGCTCGTTTGCCAAATCTAATTCTAAATGGGGTAACAGGCATTGCCGTAGGAATGTCCACTGATATTCCACCACATAACATCAAGGAAATTGCTTATTTGCTAGATAAGATCTTAAAAAAACCTGAAATCTCTATAGGTCAATTAGTTCGATTAGGAAAAAACTTTCAAGGTCCTGATTTTCCATCTGGAGGAGAGATCATTACTGCTTCAGAAGAAATAAAAAATATTTATAAGACCGGTGTTGGTTCTATAAAGATCAGGGCAACGTACAAAAAAGAGAAAAGCCAAATTGTCATTAATCAACTGCCATATCACGTTTCTGGTAATAAAATTATCGAACAGATTGCCACACAGATGAAAGCAAAGAAATTGCCTTTGTTGATTGATATTAATGATGAATCTGATCATGAAACACCAATTCGTATTGTCTTAACCCCTAAGTCCTCTAGGGTGAATATTGATGAATTAATGAGTCACTTATTTGCCACAACAGATTTAGAGAAAAACATCAGAGTTAATATGAATGTAATAGGCCTTGATGGCAAACCTAGAGTTTGTGATCTAAAAACTTTACTTAGTCAATGGATTAAATTCAGAACCCAAACGGTTAAAAGACGACTTCAATACAGACTCGATGTAGTTGAATCTAGACTGCACATACTAGAAGGTTTAATGGCGGTGTACCTGAATATTGATGAAGTCATACGAATCATCAGAGAAGAAGATAATCCAAAAGACCAGCTAATAAAAAAATTCAAATTAACTGAAATCCAAGCAGAATCAGTATTAAATCTCCGATTAAAAAACTTAGCTAAATTAGAGGAAGAGAAAATTTTGATTGAAAAAACTGAACTGGAAAAGGAACAAGGAGCACTCACCAAAGTTCTAAAAAGTAAACAGAAAATTAATGAACTAATTCAAAAAGAAATTGCTGCAGACGCTAAAGAATTTAGTGATGACCGAAGAACAAAGTTTAATGATTCTGCTGAAGTTTCTCAGGCACTCGATCAGACGCAACTTGCTAGCAGTGATCCTGTTACTGTTATCTTGTCTGAAGGCGGTTGGGTTAGAGCTGCTAAAGGAACAATAGATGAACCAGAATCTCTGAACTATAAGGCAGGGGACAGTTATCTGCACTCGGTCCCTGGTCGCAGTAATCAGTTTGCTGTTTTTATAGATAGCACTGGTAGAGTCTATAGTATTGTTGCGGACACCTTGCCCTCAGCAAGGAGTCAAGGTGAACCTCTATCCAGTCGTCTTAACCCTCCTGATGGGGCAATTTTTGCCGGGGTTATGTCTGGCAACCCAAAAACTCATTGGTTGCTCTCATCCAGTAATGGCTTTGGATTTTTTATTAAATTAGAAGATCTCTACACAAAGAACAGAAAAGGTAAAACTTGTTTACGCTTATCACCAGAAGCTAGAGTTTTACTGCCAGCTAATGCTTCAAGTGTGGGTTACCCTCAGAACACTTTGATTGCAGCGGCTAATTCGGCTGGGAAATTATTAATTTTTCCCTCCAACCAATTAATGGAGATGACCAAAGGGAAAGGGCTTAAAATTATTGGTATTTCACCAAAGAAATTTAAAGCAGGAAAAGAACAGCTAGTGTCTACTATAGTCATCGGCGAGAAAGACTCAATCAGGGTTTATAGTGGCAAAAAACCAAAGATTATAAGACCTGACGAATTTGATCATTATATGAGTGAGCGAGGCAAAAGAGGCAGGTCAGTACCGCCGTTTAAGAAAATTGATCGTTTGACAATAGAGCCTAAGTGAATAAAGGATTGTTATGGTTTCTTACAACAGCGGTAATTTTAAAAACGGGTTAAAAGTTTTAATTCAAGGAGAACCTTTTAGTATTGTTGAATCTGAATTCCATAAACCTGGAAAAGGGCAAGCATTCAATAAACTTAAATTAAAAAATCTAAAAAACGGTCGTGTCTTAGAGAAAACAATAAAAATTGGGGCAAGTTTAGAAGCTGCGGACGTCAATGTTAGAGAGATGCAATATCTATACAGTGACAGCCAACACTGGCATTTTATGGATATTGAATCTTATGAGCAGTTAGCAATAGGGGGTCAGGTAATCAAAGAGATCAAATTCTGGTTAGCAGAAGAATCAGTTTGCAGCGTGACGTTATGGAACAATCAGGCCATATCGGTGGAGCCTCCAAATAATATTGAAGTTAAAATCACAGAAACGGAACCTGGTTTAAGAGGCGATACTGCACAAGGTGGAGTTAAACCAGCAGTTATAGAAACGGGTGCCACCATTAGAGTGCCTTTATTTATTAATGAAGGGGAATTAATTAGGGTTGACACCAGAACCGGTGAGTATTTATCTAGAGTTAATAAATAATGCTTAATCAAAAACCAATCTATTATTTTATTGTGACTTTGCTGCTTGTTCTAATAGGTTACGGAATAAAGAATATTTTTTCTCCGTTCTAATCAAAATCTTTTTTCTTATTATGTTCATCAGAGGGTGAACTTCTCTTACTAAAGTATTTAAATGATCGAACCATAAAAATTAGAACGATGATAAGAACAATAATCATTCCTTCCATAATTAACTCCCGTTATGTAGTTAAGTTAACGAACTTTTGCTATGCATTCACCAAATTTAATTTTTTGCCCTGTTGTTATGGAAGTAGACCAATCTAATTTTATAGATTCTGGAAATAACAGTACTACAGTAGAGCCGAGGTTAAACCGTCCATATTCTTCTGCCTTTTCATAAAATTTTGAGCCACCATTTTTTGGTGTAATGGACATAGAAGATACATTTAAAGCAGCAACCATAATCAGAGAGAAGTTAAAAATATTACTTTCAAAGTGACTAATTAAACGTTGATTTTCAATGTATAAATTCTCAATCGTTCTTAGTGCTTTTTCATCAACTCGGTGTGTTTTACCAGGAACCATTTCTGAATCCACCAAAGTTCCTTCAAAGGGTAGGTGAACACGATGATAATTATAAGGCGCCAGATAAATGCTAATAAAGAATCCATTCTCAAAGATTTTGATTAAATATTCTTGGTGATTAAGGAATTCATCAAGTCGGTAATCTATTCCTTTCACTTGTATTAATTTACCCAATTTAATTGAACCAAATTCAGCAACTGTTCCATCCACTGGAGAGATAATTGTTTTAGCACTCTCATCGATGGGACGATTATTTAGCGATAATTCTCTGGTAAAGAAATCATTGAAACTCTTATATTCACTTATACTTTTTCTGGAGTATTCATTAAGTTTAATTTGATAATGGCGCATAAAAAGTTTGATCATCGAGTTCTTTATAAACAGGATCCTAGTTCTTGTTGCTTTTAATACCAGTTCATGAATTATAGTTTTTAACCAGGCCATTTGATTCTTCTATGATGATAATTATTGTCTCAGGTTTCTTTGTGATCTAATGTAACATCGAAAATTATGAATAACATCTGTTTACAATCGACTTCAATGCATTCAAAGATTTTTGATATTCTCGCCGAGGTAGAGGAGTTATTAGATCGAGAGCATTTATTTTATGGTCATGGTACCAACTGTGCAAAGGATGAAGCGTTAGCAATGGTTTTATCAGTTTTTGATCTCAATTACCCTGTGGATAATGATTTACTGTCTTTATTACCATCCTCTGAACAGTGGCTAGATTTAAATGAGCTCTTATCACAACGAATATTTACTAAAATGCCACTGCCTTATTTAACAAACAAAGCCTATTTTTGTGAGCATAAGTTTTTTGTTGATGACAGAGTTCTAATCCCAAGATCACCAATTGCAGAGTTAATAAAAAACAATCTAGAGCCCTGGGTTAATATTAAAAGAGTAAAAAGGGTTTTAGAGATTGGGACAGGATCAGGCTGTATAGCTTTGTCAATGGCTATGAAATTCCCTCATCTTGAGATTGTTGCTACAGATATCTCAAAAAAAGCTTTAGAGGTAGCCAAGATCAATACCAAAGCAATGAAATTAGAAAATAGAGTAAAGTTAATTCAGGCAGATCTTTTTACAAACCTTTCAGGGTGTTTTGACTTAATCATCAGTAATCCGCCTTATGTAGCTCGGGAAATTCTTGAAAATCTACCCACTGAATATAGCTTTGAGCCCCAGACAGCATTGGTGGCCGGAGAAAATGGACTGGATTTTATCTCAAGAATACTGCAAGATGCTCCTCCATTTCTTAATGATGATGGTGTTTTAATTATAGAGGCAGGAGTTGCATCAACTGAAGTTGAGAGAGTGTACAACCTTCCTTTTACTTGGATCAGCTTTGAACATGGGGGAGAAGGGGTCGCTTTAATTGAGGCAAAACATCTAGAATAGAATTGGATACAATATAGTTATTAATTAAGAGAGAGTAATGGCAGGCAATACAATAGGGAAACTGTTTACTGTAAGTACATCCGGGGAAAGTCATGGACACGGTATGGCTGCTATTATTGATGGTTGTCCTCCAGGAATGAGTCTTTCAGAAGAGGATATACAAAAAGATTTAGATAAAAGGAGACCCGGTCAATCCCGCTTTACTTCTCAACGTAAAGAGCCTGATGAAGTTCAAATTATGTCAGGGGTGTTTGAAGGAACGACCACAGGAACACCAATTAATCTAGTCATTAAAAATGTTGATCATAAATCTAAAGATTACAGTGATATAAAGGATAAGTTCAGGCCCGGACATGCTGATTATACTTACCATCATAAATACGGTATTAGAGATTATCGAGGTGGTGGACGATCTTCTGCTAGGGAAACGGTGATGAGAGTAGCAGCAGGAGCAATTGCTAGAAAATTTCTAAGAGAGAATGCTGGAATAGAAATTTATGGTTACCTAAGTCAATTGGGTGCCATTGAAGTACCTCTCAAGGACAAATCGTTTATTTCCACTAACCCCTTTTTTGCAGGCGACCCAAGCAAAATTGAAGAATTGGAACAATTTATAGACCAATTAAGAAAAGAGGGTGATTCTATAGGAGCCAAAATCAATCTTTTAGCCACAGGGGTTCCAGTAGGACTTGGAGAACCTGTTTTTGACAAGTTGGAAGCTGATATTGCTCATGGATTAATGAGTATAAATGCAGTCAAAGGGGTTGAGATCGGTGCAGGTTTTTCAGTGGTGACTCAGCGTGGCAGTGAGCACCGTGATGAAATGGATACGGAAGGTTTCAAACAGAATAATTCTGGAGGAACTTTGGGCGGTATATCAAGCGGTCAAGATATCTTGGCGAGTATAGCTTTAAAACCAACATCAAGTATTATAAAACCTGCTGAAACCATAGATAAAAGTGGGGAAGCAACTGAAATAATTACAAAAGGAAGGCATGATCCTTGTGTCGGATTAAGAGCCACACCAATTGGTGAAGCCATGCTAGCCATAGTCTTAATGGATCATTATTTACGTCATCGAGCCCAAAATGCGGACGTTGATGTTAGTGAACTATAATTAAAATGTCTCAATATAATGTTGCAATAGTTGGTGCAACCGGTCTTGTCGGGGAAACACTTATTTCATTGCTTGAAGATAGGGAATTTCCTGTTTCATCTTTGATACCGCTTGCTAGTGAGAGATCTCAAAATAAGCATGTTCAGTTCAAAGGTCAGGATATTAAAATCCAAGTGTTGAATGATTTTAATTTTACAGGTGTGGATTTCGCTTTTTTTTCTGCCGGAGCTTTGGTTTCTGAACAATTTGCTCCAACAGCAGCCAAGGCGGGCGCAATTGTTATTGATAACACTTCCCAATTTAGATATCAGGATCATATTCCACTGGTTATACCTGAAGTAAATCCGGATGCTTTAATCAATTTCTCATCAACGAATATTATTGCCAATCCTAACTGCTCAACCATGCAGATGCTTGTGGCGCTTCAACCAATTCATCAGATAGCTAAAATTACAAAAATTAATGTTTCCACATATCAATCAATCTCAGGAGCTGGGAGAAAAACATTGGATATCTTCAATCAGCAGTTAATATCAGATGAATATCCAAATTCTGATGATCCTATGTTGTTTGCTCACAATGTTATTCCACAGATAGGTGAGTTTGATGAAAATGGACACACTCTAGAAGAAATGAAACTGGTATGGGAGACGCAAAAAATATTCAATGATCAGGAGATTAGAGTGAATGCCACAGCGGTTAGAGTTCCAGTTCGCTTTGGCCATGCAGAAGCAGTATCTATTCAGACTGAGAAACCTATTACGGTCAATGAAATTAATCGTTTGCTGCAATCATCAGCTGGAATTAAAGTTCTACCAGATAATGAGTCATACCCTTTACCTATTATTCATGGAGAAGGGACAGATGATGTTTTTGTTGGAAGAATCAGAAAAGATTTGACCACGGAGAATGGAATTAATCTTTGGATAGTGGCAGACAATATTAGAAAAGGTGCAGCTCTTAATTCGATTCAAATTGCCGAATTACTTATAAAATCCTATATCTAAAAATGACTGTCTCAGCAACTAAAATTGCTTGTGGAATTGAATATGTAGGAACGCAATATTGTGGATGGCAATTACAAGATAATAATCTATCCATTCAAGGTGTTGTTGAGGATGCGATCAGCAGAGTAGCCAATGAGTCAGTTAGAGTGTTTGCATCAGGAAGGACAGATAGTGGTGTTCATGCTAGAGGCCAAGTGTTGCATTTTGTTACATCTGCTTCTAGGACTCATAACCAATGGCGAGAGGGTATTAATACCCATTTACCCAATGACATAAATATTTTATGGGCTAAAAAAATGCCAGATGATTTTGATGCCAGACGATCAGCCCTTTCAAGAACCTATCAATATTTAATTCTTAACACTATTAGTAAAAACGTTTTCTCTTTTAATAGGGCTTTATTTATTGATCAAGAGTTAGATATAGATTTAATGAAAAGTGCCTGCAGTCATTTTATCGGTGTTCATAATTTTAGTTCATACAGAGCTTCTAGCTGCCAATCAAAAAATCCTATTCGTGAACTCAAAGTGTTAACAATCGCTAGAAAGAACCACTTGATTACCATCGAGTGCACAGCCAATGCATTTTTACATCATATGGTTAGAAATATTGTAGGGACATTAATTGATGTGGGACTAAAAAGAGTCAGTTCAACTGATATTCTTAGAATTATTGAAGCCCAAGATCGAAGCTTAGCTTCAAAGACCTCAGCAGCACATGGCTTATATTTATTAAGAGTCGATTACCCTGATAAATTTGAATTGCCTAGTTCTGACATTGAGTTAACATGAAAAGTCTAAAGATGTACTAATGAGACAATGAATTGGTTTAAGAAAATAGTTCCATCCCGGATTAAAACAAAAAAATCCCAGCGGGTTAAGTCTGTTCCTGAAGGTGTTTGGGTAACTTGTGATCAGTGCAAAGCTCAAATTTATCGTGCTGATTTAGAACGCAATCTTCATGTTTGTAATAAATGTGATCATCACATGAGAATTTCTGCTCGTTATCGTTTAAGTCAGTTCTTTGATGAGGGTACGTCTAGGGAATATTTTAATAATTTAATTTCCATAGATCCTTTGAAGTTTAAAGACACAAAAAAATACAAAGACCGACTAACTGAATCTAAACGGAAATCAGGTGAAAATGATGCTCTGATCGTTATGGATGGAAGTGTAAAAGAGATAAGACTGGTTGCTTGTGCTTTTGACTTCAATTTTATGGGCGGGTCAATGGGATCGGTAGTAGGTGAAAAATTTGTCAGAGCAGTTAATTTAAGTATTGATACCAAAGTCCCATTGGTCTGTTTTTGTGCAAGCGGTGGTGCGCGAATGCAAGAAGCCTTTCTTTCACTAATGCAGTTAGCTAAAACAACCTCTGCTTTAGTGGAATTAGCTGCTGCAAAGATACCTTACATATCTGTATTAACTGATCCGACAACTGGAGGGGTTTCTGCAAGTATCGCAATGCTTGGGGATATTAATATTGCTGAACCTGGTGCATTAATAGGTTTTGCAGGCCCAAGAGTTATTGAACAAACTGTAAGAGAGACATTACCAGAAGGTTTTCAACGCAGCGAATTCCTTCTCGAAAAAGGCGCCATAGATATGATTGTTGATCGACGAGAGATGCGTCAGACAATTTCTACTCTCATTAGGAATCTGCTTAGCAATCAATCACAACAATAGTATTCAATAAGAGATTTGAAATGAAAAGATTGAGTCTTTCAGACTGGTTAGAATATCAACAAGGACTTAATTCTAAAGAAATTGATTTAAATCTAACGAGGGTTGAGGAAGTCTATAATGCCCTTAATATAACTTTACCCAAGGGCAATATTTTTCTTGTTGGAGGGACCAATGGGAAGGGTACTACGGTTGCTTTGATTGAAGACATGCTGATACAAAAGGGTCTAAAAACTGGTGTTTATACTTCCCCTCATCTTATTAACTATAACGAAAGAGTCTGTGTTGATAAAAACCCTCTATCAGATACAGAATTGGTTAATTCTTTTGAGCAAATTGAGCAGTTTAGAGGCGCCGTTCCTTTAACCTATTTTGAGTTCGGCACTCTTGCGGCTTTTCATTTATTAGCTATGCATGAATGTGATGCTTGGATTATAGAGGTTGGCTTAGGAGGAAGATTAGATGCAACAAATATTATTCAATCTGATGTTTCCATCATCACTAATATCGATCTAGACCATCAGGAATTTCTAGGTGACTCTATCGAAGAAATTGCTTATGAGAAAGCAGGAATAGCAAAATCCAATAGGCCAATGATTTATGGGGATACAGTTGCTGTATCTATAATTGAGAAACAAGCCAATCTAGTTGACGCTAAATTAGTTGTAAGAGATAGAGAATTTTCAATTCAAAAAGAAGCTAACCAGTTTTCCTGGGCAGGAGTTGAACATACAATCGAGACCATACAAATACCTGAACACTGGGCTCAAGGGGAAATTAATAATCTAGCCACATCCTTGGCAGCCATAGAAAGTTATAACAGCTCGTTACTGCCTACAACAGAACTGCTGAATAATATTTTAAAAGATTTCTTTATTCCAGGACGCTTTGAACTAATAAAATCAGGAACAAATTGGGTTTTGGATGTCGCTCACAATCCAGCAGCAGCTAAGAATTTTAGAAAACGATTAAGCACATTAAACATTAAGCAAAACAATATAATGATTTTCAGTATGATGAAGGATAAAAACCTAGATCTATTTATTAATGTTTTCAAAGACATTATTTCAGATTGGGTTGTTTGTAAAATGAACACAGAGCGTTCATACACAACACTAGAGCTAGAAAAGAAGCTTGCTAGGTTAGGGATAGACAACATTAAGGTCATGGAATCCACAGAGGAAGCTTTCAAATATGTTGAGAATCTTGAACCCATTAGCGACAATATTATAGTTTCAGGCTCATTTGAACTTGTTGGACCAGCAAAACAGTATTTGAGTGAAAAGAGATAACGTCAATGAAAGAGAAAATAGTTGGTTTATTTACACTGATCCTTTTAGTAGGGATAGCTTTATCTTTTTTATTACAAGGTCAAGGCTTAGAAAGTATTCAGCAATTTATTTCCAAAAAAAATTCAGTGGTTATTGAAAAATCGGAAGAGGTAGAACCAACTGAATTAATATGGGTTATTCAGATTGCAGCTTTTGAGAATTTTCAGGAAGCATTAATTTTATCTAAGGAGCTTGAAAGAAAAAGCTTTAATGTCTTTATTAATCAAAAAGACATTGCCACTAAAACCATATTCAGAGTAAGGATAAAGCCTAAGGACACAGAAGACCCTATTGAGAAAACAGTTAGAAGGTTAGAAAGAAGTGATTATTCCTATCAAATATTACCTCCTGGCCAACAATGATATACCATATTCCTTTCCCTTTTTCTGTGACCTTTCCAGTGTTTATTTTTGGGTCAGAGGAGGTGATATCAATATTGGATTTTATCTTAATTGGTACTGTATCAATTTCAACTTTGTACGGATTTTTTAGAGGGTTTTTATCTGAATTATTCTCCCTGCTTTCATGGTTAATTGCCTTATGGGCTGCATTTAGCTTTGATGAAAACATAGTAGTAATATTTGGGTCTTTTATGGCTTCAGAAACCTTTAAAATATGGTTAGCAAGAGCTCTCATATTAGCTGTAATGTTATTTATTGGGGCTTTAGTTAGTAAAAAAGCAACTAAAACAATTGGTTGGAGTTTTGCGGGTAATTTATTAGGTGGGATTGCATTTGGTTTTCTAAGAGGATTGATTTTTGTAGCAATCATCATATTTATGCTTGAGGACAGCAGTCTATATGGAGAACCCTTAGTTCAAAATGCATTTTTCTTGGAAGAAGCTGAAAAAATATCAGATTTTTTCTACAATTTTTTTCTTGAGCATTATAATCAGTAGTCCTATTTAAATGATCTGAGGATTTAATTTAGATGTGTGGAATTGTTGGTATTGTCAGCACTAAACCTGTTAATCAGGAAATCTATGATGCACTAACTGTGTTACAACACCGAGGGCAAGATTCAGCTGGCATTATGACCGATGATAATGGGGTACTTTGTCTAAGAAAAAATAATGGTTTGGTTAATGATGTGTTTACTGAAAAACACATGACCAGGTTGAGAGGCAACATTGGTATAGGTCATGTCAGATACCCAACGGCGGGTACTCTCAGTTTAAATGAGGCACAGCCATTTTATGTTAATTCTCCGTTTGGTATATGTTTAGCTCATAATGGTAATTTAGTTAATACTACTGAGCTTAGATTTCATCTAAAAGAGATTGATCGAAGACACCTTAATACTGAATCAGACACTGAAGCATTACTCAATTTATTTGCTCATGAAATTCAAATCCAACAGAAAGAATCATTAACCCCTGAATCAGTTTTTAAAGCCTCAACCGCTGTTTTCAATAAATGTTCTGGAGGCTATGCTGTTGTGGCGATGATTCTTAATGAAGGATTGGTTGCCATGAGAGATCCTAATGGCATCAGACCACTGGTAATAGGAACTCGCGAGGCAGGCAGTAAAATTGAATACATGGTTGCCTCAGAAAGTGTAGCTCTTAATGCAGCTGGCTTTAGTTTAATGAGAGATATTTTGCCAGGGGAATCAATCTATATTAGTCAAAATGGTGACTTTTATTCAAATCAATGCGTTGAACCTAAAACCTATACCCCTTGTATCTTTGAGTTTGTATATTTTGCCAGACCAGACTCAATTATTGATGGCATGTCTGTTTATAAGTCACGATTGAGAATGGGAGAATTTTTAGCACAAAGAATAATAGAAAAAGGTCTTCATCATGATGTTGATGTGGTTATTCCTATTCCTGATACCAGCAGAAGTAGTGCCTTACAAGTTGCACATCATTTGGGAGTTAAATACAGAGAAGGCTTTATAAAGAACCGTTATATTGGCAGAACTTTTATAATGCCTGGTCAAGAAAAAAGAAAAAAATCAGTCAGGCAAAAATTAAATCCTATTGGTTTAGAAATTAAAGATAAAAATGTATTGTTAATTGATGATTCAATTGTGAGGGGGACAACCTCCAAGCAAATTATCGAGATGGCTAGAGATGCTGGAGCAAAGAAAGTTTTCTTTGCTTCAGCAGCGCCTCCGGTAAAGTTTCCAAATGTTTATGGCATTGATATGCCAGCCAGCAGTGAATTGATTGCCAGCAATAAATCGGATGAAGAATTAGCTAAATTTATCGGTGCTGATTGGCTACTCTACCAGACACTTGATGATTTAATTGAATCTGTTCGATTTGAAGATTCAGCAGTCCAAGATTTTGATACATCTTGTTTCTCAGGGGATTATGTGACTAACGACGTTACTCAAACCTATCTGCAAAAGATCGAGCTACAAAGAAACGACGCTGCTCAAGTGAAACAAGAAAAAGAACGACAACAAATAGAGATTCAGGACCCCACCTCTACTTTAATTAATTAAATCAATAAATTGGGGAGAGTCATTGCTCCAATCTATGATTATTGCACTGTCTTTAGCCCAATCGCCTAGAACATAACGATAATAAGCTTTACCGTCCAAAACAATTTCATGCTTCATTGGTCTATGTGTGTGGCCATGGATCATAAGATCAATTTGATGCTCATTAAAGATTGCGGCCACTGCTTTCTCATTCACATCCATAATTTCAATTACTTTTTCCTGTTTTGATTGTTTACTGGCATCTTTAGCTTCGCCTGCTATTTTCAATCGTTTCGAGATAGGAAAGCTAAGAAATTCTTGTTGCCATTCAGGGTTTCTGACCATAGCTCTAAAGTTTTGGTAATCACGATCATCCAAGCACATTTGATCTCCATGAGTAATAAGAACTCGCTTCTCATTAATAGTTAAAAGGGCAGGATCATCAAGTAATTCGATGCCTGTTTTTGACAAAAAAGTCTCTCCAATTAGAAAATCACGGTTACCGAATAAGAAAAAGACCTTTACTCCTGAGTTTGACATTGATGTTAAGAGTAGTTTTATTTCATCGTGAAAAGGATTGTCATAATCGTCACCTATCCATGATTCAAACAAGTCACCAAGAATATAAACTTCGGTGTCATTAATATTTTCTTTGATGATCTGTTTAATAAAAGTATGGAACAGCTTAGTAGTCTTTGGTTTAGACTCATCGAGATGGAGATCAGAAATAAAGTACCTGTTCACAGTCAATAGTTTAAATAGAAGCTTAGCGCCTTATTAATCAACCCTTTTAACGTCCAAAATAATCACGGGTGCAACCGGTACATCTTGCATACCGCCCATGGTTTGCGTGGCGTTACTGGCGATCGCATCTATAACCTGGAAACCATCAATCACATCACCAAAGACTGCATAACCCCAGCGAGTTGGCATTGGATCAAGTGAAAAATTATCAGCGACATTAATATAAAACTGAGAGCTAGCAGTATGTGGATCAGTCGTTCTAGCCATGCCTAAAGACATACGCTGATTAGTAAGACCATTTCCTGATTCATTAATAATCTCAGGGAGAGTTTCCTTCTCTTCAAGATCAACTGTAAAACCACCGGCTTGAATAACAAATCCTGCTATAACTCGATGGAAAATCGTGTTCACATAAAAACCACTCTCGACATACTGCAGAAAGTTCTTAACTGTAGTTGGGGACCTATTACTGTCTAATTCAACAGTAAACTTACCTGAGGTTGTGGTGAATTCAATTTGAGGGTAAGTCTCAGAGGCTTTCACCGATTGTGCTGATGACAGCATAATAATAACCAGAGCAATAATTTTTATTTGCAGTTTCACTGATCAGAGTTTAAAACTAATTCAGAGGCAAGTAGAGTATTTTTTATTAACATCGACACAGTCATTGGTCCTACGCCGCCTGGAACCGGCGATATCCAAGAGGCATTTTTTTTGGCACTCTCAAAATCAACATCACCTGTTAGTTTCCCATTTTCATCACGATTAATACCAATATCAAATACCACAGCATCCTTCTTAATCCAATCCCCAGGAATGAAATTTGGTTTCCCAACGGCAACGGCTAAAATATCAGCTTGTCTGACATGATCCTCAAGATTTGTAGTAAATTTATGGCAAACAGTGGTTGTGGCACCTTTTAGTAGTAGTTCCAGGCAAAGGGGTCTACCCACTAGATTTGAAGCCCCGACTATGACTGCGTTCATACCCAATGGATCTATATCTATGGCTTCTAGCATGGTGATAATACCAATGGCTGTGCAAGGTCTGAGTAAAGGTATTCGTTGCATTAAACGACCTATCGTATAGGGATGAAATCCATCAACATCTTTGGTTGGGTCAATAGTTTCGATAACAATAGTTTCATTAATGTGTGAGGGTAGGGGGAGTTGAATCAGTATTCCGCTCACCTCTGGGTTGGTATTTAGGTTATTTACTAAATCCAATAATTCTTTTTGTGTTGTGGATTCAATTAAGTCGTAGTTAAAGGATAGCATCCCCACTTCTTCGCAAGCTTTCCTTTTATTTCTAACATAAACGCTAGAGGCTGGATCTTCACCAACTTGAATGACAGCTAATCCCGGCGGATTAATTCCATTAGCTTGATTGGATATCACTCGGTTCTTGATATCCGCGATAATTGAGTTAGCTATTTGCTTTCCATCTATAATGTTTGCTGTCATCAAATTTATCTCTTTTAAGCGTGACATGATAGCAAACAATGCTTTGGTATCGCTTAGAAATCTTTTTCTAAAAAGTTAATGGTTTTTTTTTAATGAGAAGTATAATACCTCACGCATTGATTCTATTCGGGGCATAGCGCAGCCTGGTAGCGCATCTGCTTTGGGAGCAGAGGGTCGGGGGTTCGAATCCCTCTGCCCCGACCAGGGAATCTTTCTTTATAAATTAAAATAATTTTTGTAGAATCTATATGTATGGGTAAAGTGCATGACTTTAAATCTGGAATTTATTTAACCAATCAAGATTTTCATGAAATCAAAGAAATATTCCACACCCCACTAACGGGATCTTACAATTGGGATTACACAGCAGCTGACGACAAAATTAATAGGCTTTATCAGTTAGCTAAAAAGAGACAATGGGATGTTGAGATTGATCTTGATTGGTCTCAAAAATGGGATAAGGATAAAGCAAAACTTGAAGATTACAGCTTATCTCATCAGTCTTACTTGGGTTATGAGCCTTACCTTGCGCTCTCCGATGAGGAGAAACTTAATCTTCAGCATAAATTAGCAGCTTGGTCATTAAGCCAATTTCTTCATGGTGAACAAGGTGCATTATTAGTCGCTAGTCAGTTGTGTTCATGTGCCCCTACATACAATGCAAAATTGTATGCAGCCACTCAAACCTATGATGAAGCACGACACGTTGAAGCATTTAATAAATATATTCAAACACGCCACAAGGAAATGTATCCGATCACACCTGACTTAAAGAAACTGTTGGATAAAATATTGACCGATGAGCGATGGGATTTAAAGTTTATTGGTATGCAATTAATTATTGAGGGGCTTGCTCTTGGAGCATTTAAGTCCTTTCCACAAACCCATCCAGATAAATTACTTCACCAATTAATTGAAAAGATTATTCAAGATGAATCAAGGCATGTAACTTTTGGAATTCATTACCTTGAACAACATATTAAAAGCTTAGCTGAGGACGAAGTAGAACAGAGAGCTGAATTTGCTTATCAAGCTTGTTTCATTATGCGTCATCGTTTTCATGCTAATGAAGTGTTTGATGATTTAGGGTGGGATGTTGAGACAACAATAAAATATGATGATGGAATCAAAGTGAGGCGAGACTTTCAAACCTTCATATTTCAAAGAGTAATTCCAAGTCTAAAAAGGGTCGGTTTATTAACCGAAACAGTTAGACCAAAATTTGAGCAGCTTGGTGTACTTCAATGGGAGGATTTTGATGATGAGGATGCCAACTGGAAGGAGGCACAATCAGCTTAAATTATTTCACATCTCTAATAACTGGAATCCTTAGGGATAATTAGAACAAGAAGAGGATCGCTAAATGGACCGAGCTTTAAGGAAACATAGATCAATAAAAGCAAGACAAAGAAGAAATCTAGCAAAGAGAATAAGAGAAAAACTATTGAAAAGACTTTATGCTGACGGAAAGCATTTGAGAGAGAAGTACCAGAAAATCAGAAGAAGGCATTCTAACTAAAAAGTTAAACTGAGTTAATAAAACTCGAAATTACCAACTTAACTAAATTAATATATAATCCTTTCATATTATCCATCTTAGACAAAGCGCCCGTAGCTCAACTGGATAGAGCACCAGCCTTCTAAGCTGGGGGTTATAGGTTCGAGTCCTATCGGGCGCGCCAGAATTTTGTTAGTCTTAAAGCTGAAAAAATTTATAGAGGAGGTAGTGTTTGAAAGTGAATAAAGAATTTTTCTTATTAATGAACTTACTTGCTACAAGTTTATTGATTAATGGATGCTCAACTACAAAAACATCTCCATATGATAGGTTTTTAACTAATAAAAGTGAAATGGCTATAGAGATATCTAATTTAAGTTCTGCGACTGATAATAATATTTGTCGTTTAGCTGAAATATCTCAAAAAAATATGAGATCTAACGAAATACAAAAGAGAATCTCAAAAGGTGTTGAAGCAGAGATTGAAAGAAGGGAATTAGACTGTAGCGAACCATTTCCCCAAAATGAAGACCAAGAAGATTTGAAAGTAGACGAGAGCAATATAATGGAATGGTTAAGAGGAATGACTAATTCTGATGCCCAATAGTACATCAGTCTTTTAAGCGTGGAGTTATAGGTTCGAGTTCTATTGATCGCGCCAGAAACATAATAGGATAAAGGCTTTCAGAGGTTTGCTCCTTTTTAATTATCTATCATTTCCTTTAATCGCGAAATA
>Ga0207990_1000228_pt1 | contig 33306 bp, 44 predicted proteins | sample ETNtaG_8_FD_185780 | JGI IMG/M metagenome (GOLD analysis project Ga0207990, IMG submission 185780) | Marine microbial and viral communities from oxygen minimum zone, Eastern Pacific Ocean - ETNP201406SV75 (SPAdes) (version 2) | ecosystem: Environmental > Aquatic > Marine > Oceanic ...
GAACCTGAACCAACACCAGAACCTGAACCAACACCAGAACCTGAACCAACACCAGAACCTGAACCAACACCAGAACCTGAACCAACACCAGAACCTGAAATTTCTTCAGATGATCCTTTTGATGGTATTAGTGATAATGAAATTGCAACTTATTCTGAATTGTTTGATATACCTCCACCAGAAAATGATGATGATGCATTCAAGCTAGGCAAAAAGATTCGTGAATGGATTAAAAATGGAAGATTGAAACCTGGTGAAACAAAAGATGATGATTATGAAGATGAAGATGTACACAAACATGATAAAGAAGAAAAACCTGAAAAGAAACGAGGTAGATTCGGATTCTTTAAAAAATGAAACTTAAAACAAAAGATTTACTCACTCTAGCGGAATTAACCCCCAAAGAATTTTCTGGACTAATCGATGATTCAATCAAACTAAAAAAACAATTCAAAAACAAAGGCAACAAACCTATCTTAAAAAATAAAACACTTACAATGATTTTTCAAAAACCATCTACTCGAACACGTGTTAGCTTCGAAACTGGAATGTATCAATTGGGTGGTCATGCAATTAATTTATCATCTGATGATACACAATTATCTCGTGGTGAATCTGTTGAAGACACTGCAAAAACTCTTTCTCGATATACTGATTGTATAATGGCCCGTGTTTATGAACATGAATTGCTAGAAAAATTATCTGAATATTCTACGGTTCCTGTAATTAATGGGCTTTCTGATACTTTCCATCCTTGTCAAATATTGGCAGATTTTATGACAATTAAAGAGAAGAAGAAAAAATTCAAAGGACTAAAAATTGCATGGATTGGTGATGGAAACAATGTTTGTAATTCTATGATGTATGGTGCTGCATTATCTGGAGTTTCAATGTCTATTGCTACTCCTAAAGGATTTGAACCAAACAAGACTGTTCTAAAAGAATCAAAAAAATCAACTGATATCGAATTAACTACAGATCCATTTACAGCAACAAAAAATGCAGATGTTGTAGTCTCTGATACTTTTTCATCTATTCATAATCGTGATCCAAAAAGAATGAAAAAATTTCTTCCAACATTTCAAGTAAATTCAAAATTAATGAGTAGTGCAAATAAAGATGCGATCTTCATGCATTGTCTTCCTGCAAAACGAAATCAAGAAGTCACATCATCTGTAATTGATGGATCACAATCTGTAGTTTGGGATGAGGCAGAAAATCGCCTCCATACTCAGAAATCTTTACTTGCTGCACTTATTCACGCTTAACGTATATAAGAGCAGATTCAAACTCGATTTCTATAGATGGCCTATTCCAAAATATTGCGTAGACTTAGAGAAGAAAAGACCAATTATCGTAAACGTGGTACGATGTTGATGGGCAAGCGAGATTTTATCGCTGTAACTATTTCTAATCAAAATACTCAAGTTCAAATTCTTACTCCTGGAATGACTGGTGACAAAGTTGTTTCGTCTGCACATTCTAGATATCTACTTGAAAAAGGATGGAAAGGTTCTAGAAAAAGTGTACCTGCTGCATATCTGACAGGATATCTGGCAGGAAAGAAAGCACTTGGTCAAGGTGCAAAAGATGCAATTCTTTACACTGGAACTAAAAGATATACTCAAAGAATGGCCGCAGCCTTGAAAGGTGTAATTGATGCTGGTTTACAAGTTCCAGCTAATGAAGAAACATTTCCGCCTGAAGATAGAATTAACGGTGAACACCTTACAGTAAAAAATGATATTTCTAAAATGAAATCTACTATTGATGGTGAGGTAAAGTAAAATGAGTCAAGCAACACAATCAAAAAAACCTCAAGGTCAATCTGGTGGTAGAGGACGAGGTCCACCTGTTTATGGACGAGGTCCACCTGGTGGAACAACTGGCGATAAACCACGAAGACCACGAAGAGAACCAGTAGAAGAAGTTTGGGTTCCAAAAACAATTTTAGGTAAAAAAGTTGACTCTGGTGAAATTACTTCACTTGAAGAAATTATCGAATCAGGATTAAGAATTCAAGAATCAGGAATTATCAAAAAATTACTTCCTGATTTGAAAAGCGAAGTAGTGGATGTAGGTATTATTCAAAAAATGACTTCAAATGGTCAATCAACTAGATTCAAAGCAATTGTTGCTGCAGGTAATGAAAATGGTTACCTGGGAATTGGTAGAGGAAAATCCAAACAAATGAGAATCGCAATTGAAAAAGCAACTAGTCAAGCATTCCTTAATGTTAATCCAATCAAATTAGGATGTGGTAGTTGGGAATGTAGATGTGACCAAAAACATTCTGTTCCTTTCAAAGTTAAGGGTAAAGGTGGAAGTGTAACAATTGAGATTATTCCTGCACCTCGTGGATTAGGTTTGGTTGCAGGAGGTAAAATTAAACGATTATTAGAATTAGCAGGTCTCAAAGATGCATGGACTACAGCAAAAGGCTCTACTCCTACGATGAGTTCAACTTCAAAAGCTATCTTGGATTGTCTTAGACAGACATTCAGTCAAGGATGATAAAAATGTCAAATGCAGTCCTCGTTGTTAGAATTAAAGGTCAAGCAGACTGTCCATATTGGGCAACTCATACAATGACTTTACTAAAGTTAGAAAAAAAATATCGTGCAACAATCCTTCCAGCAAAAGACAATTTGTTGGGAATGCTAAAGAAAGTTCAACATTATGTATCATGGGTAGAACTTGATGCAGACTTGGCAAAAGAATTGATTGATAAAAAAGCAAGAAAGTCTGGTTATCAAAAAGTCACTGCAGAAGATCTTAAAGAACTTGGATTTGCAAGTTCTGATGAATTAGCAACAGCTTTGAGTGAAGGAAAAACAATGTTATCTAAATTAAAACCCCTAAAACCTTGGTTTGCATTATCTCCTCCAAGACATGGATTTAAGAGAAGTACAAAGAAGTTGTATGGTCAAAAAGGTGTTTTAGGAAAAAATAAAGAATTAGGAACTATAGTAAGGAGAATGATTTAACATGGCAACTCGATTAAGAAAAACTAGACGACTTCGTGGTGGACGACATATGGGATGGGGCCAAGTTGGTCAACATCGTGCAAGTGGTCACAAGGGAGGTCTTGGAATTACTGGTATGCAAAAACACCACTATAGTACATTACTAAAAGAAGATCCAGATCATTATGGTCATGATGCCCCAAGACCACCTCACCCAAATATTACAAAAAAATGGGCTAGTGTTCGTGATTTAGATGATTTGTTTACAAAGTTTGGAAAAGAAGATGGTGGAAAGAAAATAGTAGACCTTGAAAGTGCAGGATATGATAAACTTCTTGGCGGCGGAAAATTAACAAATGCATATTCTGTCAAAGTAAAACAATTCACAGCTTCAGCTGAAGAGAAATTAAAGGCTGTTGGCGGAGAAGTTTTTCAATCTGCTGTAGAAGAAAAACCTGCTGAGGACTAGGTGTTAACTGATAATGGCTGAGGGTTCTATCACTTCAATTATTAGAAAAGTTGTTTTCAAAGCAGAACCATATCTTCCACAAGTTCCAAAACCAAAAAAGAAAATTTCACTTCAAACTAGACTACTATGGTGTGGAGTTGCACTACTCATCTATATGGTCATGGGCCAAACTCCGTTATTTGGAGCATCAACACCAGAGTTTGATTTTCTAGCCTTTGCTAGAGTTATTTTTGCATCACAACAAGGAACCCTTGTTGAATTAGGCATTGGACCGATTGTAACTGCTGGATTGTTAATGCAATTGCTTAGAGGTTCAGATATTTTGAAATTTAACTTTAAGAAACCTGAAGAAAGAGGAATATTTCAAACTGCAACTAAACTTGTTACATACATTGTAATTATTGCTGAATCCATTGTATATGCTACTGCAGTTTATGGTGGAAGCGTAACTGAACCTAGCTTTTTGTATGTAATGATTGGTCAGCTGATGGCTGCGTCTATTATTATCATGTTCCTAGACGAGTTAATTCAGAAAGGCTGGGGTCTTGGTAGTGGAATCAGCTTATTCATTATGGCTGGAGTTGCTCAACAAATTCTTTGGAGTATGTTCAGTCCGTTACCTGCGGGTGATGGAGGAATGATTGGAATAATTCCATATATTGTTCAGTCTATAGGAGGTGGCGATATTTCAAATATAATTTTCCGCTCAAATCAACTTCCGAGTATCTTCGGATTATGTCTGACTGCTGGAATTCTGTTAATTCTTGTATTTACACAAGGTATGAAAATTGAGATTCCAATTGTTTCAACAAAATATAGAGGATTTGCAGCAGTTTATCCTATCAAATTGATGTATGTTTCAAACATTCCAGTAATTTTGGCATCTGCTCTTACTGCAAATGCTGTGTTCATGTTCCAAATGTTGTGGGCTAACATGAATCCGCGTAACAATAATTTCTTTATGAATTTTATAGCACAATTTGACCCAACAAGTCCGAATACTCCGATAGGCGGAATTATTTACTACATTACTCCTCCAAGAGGATTAGATGTTGCTGCTTTAGATCCTGGACGTGCTGTAGGTTATGTTCTATTTATGATTGGAATTGTCGTTGTATTTGGAAGACTATGGGTTGAACTTGGTGGTTTATCTCCAAAGAGTGCAGCTCAAAACTTACTTGATGCAGATGTACAAGTTCCTGGATTTAGAAGATCAAACAAACCCGTTGAAGCATTACTGAACAAATACATTCCATCAGTTACCATCCTTGGCTCTATGATTTTGGGTCTATTGGCAGGTGTATCTGATGTACTTGGTGTATTTGGCTCTGGAATTGGAATTTTACTTATGGTCGATATTCTCATCAACTATTACACACAATTAGTACGAGAACAAGTAGAAGTTGTTATGCCGCGATTGGGTGCTTTACTTGGCAGAAAATAAGAAAATCATATTGGTAGGAATACCAGGTGTTGGAAAAACTAGTTTACTAACTAAAATTGTTGAATATTTAAAAAATAAAAACAAAATAGTTTCTGTCATAAATTATGGAACTTTGATGTTTAATGTTGCAAAAGAAAATGGTATGAAAGATAGAGATTGTTTAAGAAAATTACCTGTGTTGGAACAACAAGAACTTCAAAAAATTGCTGCTGAAAAAATTGCTTTAGACAACGCAGAAATCATAATAATTGACACTCATGCATTTATCAGTTCTCCTGAAGGCTATTACCCTGGATTACCTGAATATGTTTTAAAAATTATCAAACCCACAAATTTTGTTTCGGTAGCTGCAAAACCTGAGGAAATCTATAACAGACGAATGAAAGATGAATCTCGAGATAGAGATAAAATTACATTAATCAACATTAGAAAGGAGTTGGAGTATCAAACGGGCATGATTTCTGCATGTGCTGTGATTACGGGTGCCCCTGTTAGACACATTCTTAACGGAGAGGGAAAGATTGATGAAGCAGCAGACAAGGTAATTAATGCGATAGGACTGTAAAAAAATGGATATTAACTTTATACTACTCTTCATTGACTCTATACATCTTCAACTACCGGATTTTCTTGGAGGCGAAGGTAGAATGGCTTTGGGTAGTGATGACCCAATGATTAAGGGATTAATTCTTTCAATGTTTGCCGTAAGTGGATTTGGAATTTTACTAAATCTTTTCAATTCTGGAGTTAGAAAGAAGATGGTTGATCAAACAAAACTAAAACGAATTATGAAAGAAACCCGTGGATGGCAAAAAGAAAGAATGAAGGCAATGCGAGCAAAAGATGCAGCAAGAACTGCTGAATTAAACAAAAAATCATCTTACATGAACAAAATGTCTATGGAGATGATGCAAATGAATATGAGACCTATGATGATTACTTTTGTTCCTTTAATTTTGATATTTTATCTTGTATTGCCACAATTGTTTTCATACACTATAGCTATCTCTCCAATACCTCTAAATGTAATTCCTGGAGATATGTTCCAACTAACTTGTAGTGCAGAACAGGCCTTAGATACTGCACACATATGCTTTGGTAAAGAAAATCATCTAATGCTTTGGGCATGGTATTTCCTTTCGTCAATTGCATTTAGTGGAATAATTATGAGACTTACCAAAACATCAATGGATCTCAGTTGACAAAATCTATTGTTATTTCTGGTCCGCCTGCAGTAGGGAAAACTACTGTTGCCAAAGGTCTGGCTGAAGAATTTGAATTTAAATATCTTAGTGGTGGCGATGTTCTAAAAGAAATGGCAAAAGAACATGGTTTTGATTCTCAAGGTGATGATTGGTGGGACACTGAAGATGGAATGAAATTTCTCAGTCAACGTGAGGAAAATTCTGAATTTGATAAAAAATTGGATAAAAAATTAATTGAATTATTTAATGAAGGAAAAATAGTTATCACTAGCTATACTCTTCCATGGTTAATTAAAGATGGAATAAAAATTTGGTTAGAAGGTTCTCGTGCAAGCAGTTCCAAAAGAATGCAATCTAGGGATAATATGAGCCCAGAAGATGCTTTTGAAATAACAAAACAACGATTTGATAAGAATAAGGCATTATACAAAAAATTATACAATTTTGATTTTGGTGATGACAAATCTGTTTTTGATTTAATAATTAATACTGATAATCTAACCGCAAAACAAGTAATTGATGTTGCAAAAGAAACTGTGAGAAAATTGTTATGACTTTAAAACAATTTGAGAATTTAATTGAAATTGATCAGGATTTTACTGATGATGCATATGGCACATATTATGACAAAAGATCAATTGAACAATTATTGAATTATGGAATAATTATTTTAGATAAACCTCCCGGTCCTACAAGTCATGAAACTGTAGCATGGACTAAGAGAATTCTAAAACTTCCAAAGATTGGTCACAGTGGAACATTGGACCCTCAGGTGTCAGGTGTTCTCCCTTTAGGATTGGGTGAGGCAACAAAAGCATTAGGCGTTTTGTTATTTGGTCCAAAAGAATATCATGCATTAGGACGTATACATTCACTTCCATCAAAGGAAAAATTAAAAGAAGTAATTGAAATGTTTCAAGGTGAGATTTTTCAAAAACCCCCACAACGCTCTGCAGTGGTAAGGCAAACAAGAACAAGAAGTATCTATGAATTTGAAGTATTAGAACAAAAAGAACGATTACTATTAACTCGGGTTTTATGTGAAGCAGGTACATACATTAGAAAATTGTATTATGATTTGGGAGAAATTCTTGGACCTGGTGCTACTATGATTGAACTCCGACGAACTAGAGTTGATCAATTCCGTGAAACTGATGGATTGGTAACTTTGCATGAACTTGCCAATGCATTTGCATTGTGGGAAGAAAAGAAAGACGATAGCAAATTAATGAAGATGATAAAGCCTGTTGAATATGCCTTTAGTGAATTAAAAACTGTAATAATTCGTGATTCTGCCGTTGACGCAATGTGTCATGGTGCACAACTCGCAATTCCTGGTATTTTAAAAATCTCTCCAAATCTAAAGAGTGGTGATATTGTTGGAGTTTATACTCAAAAAGGCGAGGCTGTTGCTTTAGCTGAATCTACAATGTCTGAAGAAGAAATTCGTGATGCTACCAAAGGTTATGCATTTGAGACAAAGAGAATTATCATGGCTCCAAAAACCTATCCAAAAAAATGGAGAACTAAACCTACGCCCCCTAAGGATTAATTTGGAAATTATTCTGTAAATTGTTAGCAAAAAGTCTTATAATCTTTATTGGAGTTGGTCTAATCACTGGCCTTGTTTTTGGAATTTATTTAATTGATGTAAAAAATACTAGTCAACTAGTATTTGTCGATGGTGCTTCTGTTTCAATTGTTACTGAAAAATTTGATTTTAAAACAGGAGAGGAGATTAACATCAAAATTGTAAATTCTGGAACTACCCCACTAACCTTTTCTGATGGGTCTTACGGTCTTAAAATTACTGTACTGTCTGGAATTTTGATGTATTCCCCTGTTGCAGCCCAAGTGGTTTCTACTCTTGAACCCGGAGAAGAGATTACTTTTTCATGGAATCAAATCAAAAACGATGACAATGTTGCATTAGAGGGTCTTTACAAAATATCTACAAATGCTATGGATTTATCTGGAAATAAGGTAGAAAAATCTACCACTATCACAATCTGGAAATAGTTTTTCAATTACAAAATAACACAATATATAATCTGATTTTGTTAATCATATTTGTCGCAAGACTTGTGCCGGGGTCGCCTAGCCTGGTAGGGCGCGCGCCTGGAAATAATTAACCATAAAGCGCGTTCTCGCAAGGGAACGGGAGTTCAAATCTCCCTCCCGGCGCCTTTTTACTTTTCTAATTTATCAATAATTTCGGAAAATTTCCATGGACCGCATTGTGCATCTATTGATTCATTTTCAAATAACTCTTTTTTGTTAATGAGATTTACAATATGTGCTGCAAAAGGCAATGCACCCGTAGCTCCTGGAGAATTATAATTTAGAATATGAAATGATTTTTCTTCATCAATTAACATCACATCAGGAACAAATTTTCCATCTTCATTAATTACTGATGAACGAATTCCTGCGGTTCCTTTTTTTATAATTTTATCTGAATCTATATTTGGCAAGAATCTTTTGACTCTGTTAATCATTGTAGATTTTGACATTGATGATTGAATTTCATTTATTGCTAATTCTTGAAATTGTTTATCAAAGATTGTTTTTCTAGCACCTGAACTGAGCATTTCTAGTATTTTTGGAATGAATTCTTTGATATTCTCTACCTTGTCGTATCCATATGGGCTAAAAACTGGAACCGCGTTTGGTCCAATCTCACAACTTCCATCTACACGAATTATCCAATGAGGATCTAAAAATGGATAATCTGGAAATTCAGGAACTGAATATATGCTTGTTTTAGTTAGATTATGGAATTCTTTTGGAACAATCCAGTATTCTCCTCTAAAATGCACATCTGTAAAGTTTTTTGCAACTCCGACATTATGTGCAATATTTACTGATTCTCCACCTGCGGCATTTATGAAAAATTTTGTAAAAATTTTATTTTTGTTATTTAGTGTAATTTCCCACTGTTCATTTTGTTTTTTAATTTCAGTTACTTTGGAATCTAAAAGAAACTCTGTCCCATTTTCTTTACTGTCTTTCATTATTGAATCAGTAAATATTGCATAATCTACGGAACCATCTCTGTAAACATAAAGAGCAGCCTCACATTCTATTTCAGGCTCTATTTCCTTCATCTCGTCTTTATCTAATAGTTTGATATCTTTTTCTTCAAGACCATTTTGTTTTCCCCATTTGAGATATTTTTCAAGAACTTTGATACCTTTTTTGTCTAATGCAACTTCAATCACTCCATCTTTTTTAAATGGTAAATTTTTTAGCTTGGAATATTTTTCCCACATTTCATATCCATGAAATGCAGCTTTTGCAAACAATTTTTTTTTCTCAGGATTGTACAAATACGGTGCATGAACTTTTCCTGTATTTCGACCACTTGTATGAAATGCAACTTTGTGAGATTGTTCAATTACTGCAATTTTTTTTGATTTGTTCAAAAATGATAGAAAATAAGATATGGATGTACCAAGAATCCCTCCTCCTATAATTATCACATCAAAATTTTTTGCCACTTAATTCAATCTTTGTTTTATTTTTATTGATATTAAATTGAATCTGTTGTAACCAAACTTAATATCTAATAATAAATGCATTTCATCATGTTACCTGATAAATGCTCTGTATCAAAAGAAGGTAAACAATGTGTTAACCCTCCAGAATTCATCGTATCGATAATTGACAATAAGGATGAATATATGGTAGGTGTTACTTGTGGGAGACATAAACAGGTTGTAACTGGAAAAATTGGATTTCTTCAAAAAGAAGGAAGAATTCATGATGGCAAAGTTAGTTTCTCCCCTGTTAAAGCAGTTGGAACTGATTGTATTCATGGAGATGCAGATGATTTTATCCAAATTGATATGAAATAATTCTAAAAATTGAAATAATTTTAATTTTAATGGTTTGTATTGTTATTTGAATTATTATCCGATTTAGTAAAAATTGAAAATATTTTGTTTATTGTAAGAAATTCAGGTGTTGTAAGTGAGATTAGAAATAATTCTCTTAGTATTAAACAAAAAGAAAAATGGATCACTATTGGTGATAATGATGGTCCTGCACACCTGCATATTGATTCAGAATTGATTAAATCTGCAGAATTTGTAAAAGAGATAAAATCTGAACGTACTAGTTTTAGTGTGCGATTTTTTAATGAAAATGAGGAACGTGTTTTGGCAGCATTTTTTACAAAAATGTATGATGAAACTAAAACACTACTTTCTGAAAGAACAAAAATCTATGTTCAATTAAACCAAAAATATTCTTCTAAGGTTAAATTTTAAAAAAAACCTTGTCTGAAAAAGACAAGGAGAAAAAATATTATTCTTCAGATTCTTTCTTCTTCTTCTCTTTTTCAGACTGTAGTTTAGCTAATTCTAATTCTTCATTTGTGTGCTTGAATTTTTTCATTCTGATTATGTGTTACAATTTACATATAAAAACTGCAGTTTTTTTTCTCGCTTTTCTTTGAAATAATTCTCTAAATTATGCCCAAATTCTAATATCCTACAGAATAAATTGGTTTTTTTCCATTTATTCCCAAATTCAAATTATTTACAGTTACCCTTGCCATGATCTCTCTTGTCTCTTTAGATGAACTTCCAATATGTGGTGCTAATACAATATTTGGGATCTTTGTAAATGGATGATTTTTCCCAATTGGCTCGGATTCAAATACGTCTAGCCCTGCACCTGCAATAATTTTCTTCTTGAGCGCAATACTGAGATCTTTTTCATTTACAATCTTACCTCTTGCAGTATTTATCAAAAATGAAGAATTTTTCATTTTTTTGAAAATTTTATTGTTAAACATTTGATCTGTTTCTGATGTATGTGGAACATGAATTGAAATTACATCACTTTGTGTGATCAATTTGTTTAGTGAGACATATTTTACTCCTAATGATTTTTCACTGCTTTTTGAAACGTGACTTCTATTATGATAAATTATTTTCATATCAAATGCTTTAGCTCTTTTTGCAAGAGTGCTTCCAATTCTCCCCATGCCTAATATTCCTAAAGTTTTTCCTTGAAGATCCATTCCTACATAATCATGTGCACCGTAAATCTGTCTCCATTTACCATTTCGAATAATTCTATCTCCTTCAGAAACTCTTCGTACTAAATCTATCATCAATGCAAATGCTAAATCTGCAGTTGCATCCGTTAGTACTTTTGGAGTATACCCAACTCGAATTTTTTTCTTTTTTGCATGATTGATATCAATATGATCAAAACCTACACTAAACGTACTGATGACTTTAAGATTTTCACCCAGATCAATTATTTCATTATCTATTTTATCATATGGAAAACAAATCAACCCATCAACGACTTTGATTTTATTTTTTAAAATATTTTTAGGAATTGGAATTTTACCTGTATGAATTTCAATCTGATATTTTTTCTTTAATTCTTTTAATGCAAAGTCATGAAGTGTTCTAGTGAGAAATACTCTTTTTTTTTGCATTATCCTTAAGAATTATCTCAAACCATTTATACGATTTCCTTTTAATTAATTTAGATGTCTTCTAAAGTTGAAGAAGAATTTGCAATTTGTGTTGAATGTGCAAATCCTATTGAAAAATGTGTTTGTGTTTGTCCTTATTGTGGTGAACGTGATAAATGTGAATGTGCATTGTTTGATGCTGCAACTGGAGGATAATAAAATTGACAAGACCCATTATTATTCAATATGTTGGTGATTTGTTGTGAGTTCAATTGATTTTACGTGGTTAATTGGTGGTCCTCAAGGAAGTGGTGTGGAGTCTGGCGCAAATATTTTCTCTCGTGTTTGTGCTGAGATGGGTTATCAGGTATTTGGAAAAAGAGAATTTTACTCTAACATTAAAGGTGAACATAGCTATTTTACAGTAAGGATTGCTGATAAAAAAATTCATTCAAATGTTAATGATGTTAATTTGATGGCATCATTTGATGCTGAAACCATTTTTCGTCATTATGATGAAGTAATTTCTGGTGGTGGGATAATTTATGATTCAGATATTGTCGAGACAAAAACTGATACTGTTCGAACTCTTGATACTCCATTCAAAGAAAGATTGCACCAAGAATTAGAATCAAAAAATAAACCATTTACCGTTGCAGGTGTTTTGGAGATTGCAAAAGAAAAGGGGGTTTTACTATTTCCCGTTTCTTTCAAATCAATTCTTCAAACATTATCTGAAGAGAATGAAAATCCACGTTTACGTGGGCTAGTAAGAATGTATAATGTAATTGGAGTCTCCCTTTCTTTGGGATTGGTACGAATGCCTCCCAACTCATTACAAAAAACAATTGATACAATTTTTTCAAAAAAACCTGAAATTGCAAAAATTAATCGACAAACTGCAACTTACTCTTACAATTATGCAATTACAAAGTTTGAAAATTTTGATTATACTTTGTTGGGAACAGAAAAAGAACCTGAAACTCTTTTGGTTCAGGGATTTCATGGAACTGCTTTGGGAAAAATGGCTTGTGGATGCAGATTCCAACCATACTATCCAATTACACCCGCCTCTGATGAATCAGTTTTTTTAGAATCCCATGAACTTTTAGAAATTATAGGTGACAGGCCTGGCTCTACTGCCGTTATTCAAACTGAAGATGAAATCTCTGCAATGGGCATGACTATTGGTGGTGCACTTACTGGAACTCGTTCTGCCACTTGTACATCTGGACCAGGATTTGCATTAATGACTGAAATGTTAGGTTGGGCAGGAATCAATGAAGTTCCAATTGTCATTACTAATTATCAAAGAAGCGGTCCTTCAACCGGTCTTCCAACAAGACATGGACAAGATGATTTACTTTTTTCAATATTTGCAGGACATGGGGATTTTCCAAAACTTGTTTATGCCTCAGGTGAAATTGAAGAGAGTTTCTATGATACTGGAAACTGTTTTAATTACGCAGAAATTTTTCAGGTTCCTGTTATTCACATGATGGATAAATTTCATGCAAGTTCTGTGATCACTTGTAAAAGATGGGACACAAAAAAAATCCCTATTAATCGCGGAAAATTATTAGAAAAAGTTGAAGATGGGTATAGGCGATTTGAATTCACTGATGATGGAATATCTCCTCGCTCTAGATTAGGAATGGATAATGGAATTTTTTGGAATACTGGGGACGAATCTGATGAAACCGGACATATTTTAGAAGATCCAGTGTTACGTGTAAAAATGATGGATAAGAGAATGTCTAGATTGGATTTGATATTAGATGGAATTCCAAAAGATGAGCAAGTAGTGTCATATGGTGTTGATGATTTTACAATAATTTCCTGGGGTTCTACTATTGGTCCTGTCAAAGATGCCATAAATATGCTAAAAGAAGATGGGATTTCAATTGGTTTAATCCAATTAAAATTAATGCATCCTTTCCCTGCTGACTATGTTAAATCATTACTGAAAAATGTCAAGACAATAATTGATGTTGAAGCAAATCACTCAGGACAACTAGGGAAAATTTTCAAACAAAATATTCAACGTGATATTGATTATTTTATTTTAAAATATACTGGACGAGCAATGACTAGTACTGAAGTTTATCATTCACTAAAGAAAATTGTGGAAAACAAAGCAGACAAACGAGAGGTACTAATGCATGGCGCTTAAACCTGCTGAATTCAAAACTGACGTTCACAATGATTGGTGTCCTGGATGTGGTGATTTTGGTATAGTTAATGCAATCCAAATGGCTTTGGCTGATATGGGTGTACAAAGAGACAAGACTACCATATTTTCTGGAATTGGTTGTTCTGGAAAGACTTCTCATTTTATCAATACATATGGTGTTCATACACTACATGGACGTGTCTTAACATTTGCACAGGGTGCAAAGATTGCAAATCCTGAGATGACTGTTGTTGCTGTAGGTGGTGATGGTGATGGTTTAGGCATTGGTGCTGGTCATTTTGTAGCTGCTGGTAGACGAAATGTAGACATGACTTACATTATTTTTGATAATGGTGTTTATGGTTTAACAAAAGGACAAGCGTCCCCAACTCTGAAACTAGGGGAAAAAACAAAATCACTTCCTTCACCAAATACTAATTCAAATGTTAACCCAATTGGATTGGCAATTGCAAGCGGATTTACATTTGTAGCACGTGGTTATTCTTATGATGTAAGACATCTCAAAGATCTTATTATTCAAGCTGTAAAACATCCTGGACTTTCTTTTCTAGATGTTTTACAACCCTGCCCAACTTACAATGATTTGAATACACGAGATTGGTATGCTGGTACTGATTTAATGGATGAGGCACAAAAAAGACATTCTAGAATCTATAAACTAGAAGAAACTGGTTTTGAGCCAACTGTTCATTATGATACTGAAATTGAAGCAAATGAAAAACTATCTCAGGCATTAATCAAATCATTAGAATGGGGAAATAAGATACCAACAGGCGTATTTTACAAAAATGAAAACACAACTCCTTACACTGTTCGATTACGCGATAAGATTCCAAATTATTTAGAAAACCCTCCATCAAAACAAAATATCTCAAAAAATGGCTATTCTAATACGGATCTTTCAAAAATTTTAGATTCTTTAGAAGTATGATTTCCAACTTTTTACCTAAGAAGTTATAGGCAAGTTTCATCTAATTTTATTTCACGTTTGAATATATCTGAATCAAATAAAATTTTTAGAAAATCTATCCTTAGAGGTTTCTTTGAACCACAATTATTGAATTTAGATTTTAAAAAATCATCCATTAAACATCCTTCAATTAATGATGGTGGTTTAATGCAATCTGATTTATTGCATGTTTTTTTCGATTTGGATACTGGTTCTGATTATCCAGATGGTGACGAGTGGTTTATTGTAGAAATGTTATTTCCTTATGATGTAAAATTGCCTGATAATTTAATCGGCACTGATTTTTTTACCACTCTATCAGTTGAAGAAGGAAAAACATTTTGGCATCATCGTGAACTAATTCGTTTCAAGTATGGCAAGTCTAAAAAATTACTTGATGCTCTTGACTTTATGGAATCAAAATACAAAGAACTTCATAAATTATTGGAGCCACTACAAAAAGATCTTACTTGATCTCTTTCCATGATTCATCTGTGAATGAAAATTTTTTATTTTCTGATGACGCATTAAATAAACGCCATCTTATTGATTCCGAGTCAAATTTGTAAATAATTTCTGATATTTCTGAAGGTGTTTTTTGTGGATCTAAATGATATGGTAATAGTTCAAGTACTGAATCAATTTTTTCAACAGCATTATCAAACCACTGTTTATCTTGAGTATCAATATTGAAAATAATCCTTGGGTTTCCTGAAAAATTTATTTTGATTTTTAAAGCATTCCCACTTCCTCTTCTTCTTTTCATCTCTTTGAAAACTGATTTAATTTTCTCCCAGCGTTTAAAATCAAACCACTGAAAAAATTCTTCATTAAATGCAAGTGGAATTTCTATCTCTAAAAAACTCACAAAATCATCATCATTTATCTCAATTTCATCTTGAATTATGGTAAAGTGAGAATTTAGAAACCCATGAAGAACTTCAATTTCCCATGGTGAAATCCCATAATATTGTAATGTTGTCTCTAAATTTTCAACCAATGATTCCAAATGCTCAAAATTGTAATTAAAGCTTCAACATTGAGTCTTTTTGGCATAAATCCATCTTACAATTAAAATTATATGGATAAAGTTAGAATTTTAGACATGAAGAAAGAATTTGTAGTAAAAAGTATTGATTCGGCCCCTGATGGCGCACCATATGTTGTGGTTTCATTGTCATCTATTAAAGATCTTAAAGAGGGAACTCAAAATCCTCAACCTCCTTTTGGTAGTCCAAAAGTAATGGGTTTTTCAAACATGAATGATATGATGAAGGATCTTAACAAGATGATGTCTGGCGTGGGTGGAATGGGTGCTCAAAGTGGTGTCACTCAATTAAAACTTGAAATGCATGAATACAAAGACATGGGTCTTTCAGTTGGAGATAAAGTGTTTCTAGAACTAAGTAAAGCAGAAACACTTGGTGTCTAAATTATTCTTTTAACATTTATTTTTATTTATTCAAAAATTTTTTTATCATTTATTCATGCTGAATTTTTTTGTATTGCTTTTTATTATAATTACCAAATAGTGTCAAAAAATTTCCAACCATAAAATGCTGCAACAGTTGCAATAACAAATAACATTGGTTTCCATGCAAATACTGGAATACCTGGTGTTGCAAGTTTTACCTTGTAATTATCTACAATTTCTAAAACATTTTTCTTTATTTTATCATGCCATACGTTATACTCGACATGATATTTTTTTAGAATTTCTTCTACTTCGTAAACAACTGGTGTTCTTTGTGAGAAGAGATGTTGAAGATAATCTCTTGAAACTTCTACTTCTGCATGAATTCCAATTAATCCTTTTTTCAAATCAACCATTCTGATATGCATCTCCCACGGTTTTTTTAATTTGAGATTTAGTCCATTGCCTATTTGATCTGGTTGTTTATGTTCAAGTTTTACCTTGGTAAATCCCTCCTCTGTAAAAATTTTCATTAATTCTTCAAAACTTTTCTTTACAACAATATGTAGTTGTTCTACTCCATCTTTATTATCGACATTGATTTTGTGTTTTAATCCATCCAAAAATGAAATTGTCTTAGGATATGTTGTAAGATATTCCATAATTCTCCCCTCAGAATACCTCTATTTAAAGGAGAACTGATTTCAATCCTGAATCTTTGGAGGATTTGATAAGCCTCTAACGTAGACACATTGATCTGGAGATATTGCCATTTCTAGAGGATTGATTTTTCTGTCAGTGAGTTTTGCTCCTGACCCTCTTACTATTGCAAATGGTTTTGATTCTGCACCTTCACCCATTTTGTGATTTGCGATTGTTGCAAGATTATCTACCACTGCTTGAAATGTAACTTTTAATGGATTTCCATCAAGATCTTTTTTTGATCTCATATCTAAAACGGGTTCAATTCCTGCACAAGCAATTGCAACTCCTGATGTACCAATCCTTGCGGGCATTAGTCTGCTGTCTACTAGAATAATTCCAATATGGATAAATAATTTTAGGAAAATCTTTCTACGAATTTGCTCTGCAATAAGATACGGGTTTGTTGGATATAGGATAATCTTGTCTTTTTTTGCATTGGATTTGTCAATTCCTGCATTAGGTGCCATGATATTTTCTGATGATGTGATGACAAATCCTCCAATTCCTCCAAAAATTTTTTCTGATTCCCTGATGATAATTTCTGCAATTTGTGGTTTTAATTGATATTTTTTTGAAACCTGATTGCCTTTTTCTGATATTTTGACATTAGGTAAATCCACAAGTCTTCCTTGAGAATTTGATATGTATTTAGTTGAAATGACTATAACGTCCCCATCCTGTAATTTTTCTTCATTATTTGCCAATGTTTCAAACAATTCCTCAAAAACATCAAATTTTCCTTCCATTCTCTTGGCTAGGAGGGGTAAAACTGTTAATTGCATTACATTTGTAGCATTGTTTTTCTTTTTTATTGTTCTGAAAAGCTTTTAATCTGTAGAAGAAGGTTTTTTGATTATGAATATTGTTGAGAAAATTCTTGCACGCTCATCTGGAAAATCATCTGTTTCTCCTGATGATGTAGTATTTGCAAATGTAGACAAAGTAATGATTCATGATGTATCTGGTCCAGGTGTTATCAAAGTATTTGACAAATTAAAAAAACAAGGAATTGCTGTTGACAAATTATGGGATCCTACCAAAGTCTGGGTAGCTGAAGATCATTTTGTTCCTTCAGCTGAAAAAGTATCTGCTGAAAATATCGTAAAATTATCAAACTTTACAAAAAATTATGGAATTGAAAAACACTTCAAATATGGAATGGGGCAATATGGAATTTGTCATACTCTTTCTCATGAAGAAGCAATGGTGATGCCTGGAGATGTTTATGTTGGGGGTGATTCTCATACAAATACAACAGGTGCATTAGGTGCATTTGCATGTGGATTAGGTCATACTGATATTGCTTATGTTTTATTAAATGGAAAAATTTGGTTTAAGGTTCCAGAAACAATTTACTTTAAACTTAATGGCAAACTACCTGAACATGTGATGGCAAAGGATTTGATTCTAAAAATTATTGGAGATATTGGAACTGATGGTGGTGCATACAGAACAATGCAATTTGGAGGTAATGGTATTGATGAAATGTCTGTAGAGAGTAGATTGACTTTATGTAATATGACCACGGAAGCTGGTGCCAAAAATGGTATTGTCGAACCTGATCAAAAAGTTGTTGATTATCTTTCAAGCAGAGGAGCTACAAATGTAAATTTGATTAAAGGTGATTCTGATTCAGAATATGCTCAAGTCTTTGAATATGAAAGTTCAGAGATGGAGCCCACTATTGCAAAACCATTTTCTCCTGAAAATGTAACTGTTGTTCGGGAAGCTCCGTCTGTAGAATTAGACAAATCTTACATTGGTTCTTGCACTGGTGCAAAATATGAGGACTTGGAAGCGGCCGCTAAAATACTGAAAGGAAGAACCGTAAAAATTAGAACTGAAGTTTTACCCGCATCAATTTCAATTTACAAACGTGCAATGGAAAATGGTTTACTGAAAATTTTCTTAGATGCTGGAGTCACTGTTGGTCCTCCTACCTGTGGTGCATGTTGTGGTGCTCATATGGGTGTGCTAGCAAAAGATGAAATTTGTATTAGTACTACTAACAGAAACTTCCCTGGACGAATGGGCCATGTTGAATCTCAAACTTATCTTTCATCCCCACTTGTAGCTGCTGCTTCTGCAGTAACTGGGAAAATCACTGATCCGAGGGATTTGAATTGAAAGGAAATATCATAAAATATGCTAGAGACAACATCGACACAGATGTAATTATTCCTGGTCAATATCTCAAAGTACATGATTATGCTGAACTTGCAACTCATGCAATGGAAGGATTAGATCCTGATTTTCATTCTAAAGTAAAGGAAGGTGATTTCATTTTATCTGGAAAAAATTTTGGTTGTGGTTCAAGTCGAGAACATGCTCCAATTGCTTTATCTCATTCTGGAGTTAAAGCTGTTCTAGCGTTGTCTTTTGCAAGAATATTTTATAGAAATGCAGTAGATGGTGCATTTCTACTCCCAATTGAGATTGATCAAGATGCCTATGATGGAATTGCTGAAGGTGATGAAATTGAAATTAACATTTCAATAAATGAGATTAAAAATATAACAAAAAATCAAACATACCAGATGAAACCTTTCTCAGACATTATTGGAAAGATAATTGCCGCTGGTGGTCTTTTCAAATACAAGCCAGACTTGGATTAAAATGGGAAAAACACTTTTTGAAAAAATTTGGGAATCCCATGTTGTTTCTAATCCCGCAGATGGTCCTTCTTTAATTTACATTGATAGACATCTTGTTCATGAAGTAACTTCTCCTCAGGCATTTGATGGATTACGAATGAATAATAGAAAAGTTAGACGCCCTGATCTTACCATTGCTACAATGGATCACAATGTTCCTACAACTGATAGGTCTCTTCCAATATTAGATCAAACATCTTCAATTCAAATTCAAACATTGGCAAAAAATTGTAAAGATTTTGGTATCAAATTATTTGATATTGATAGTCCTAATCAGGGAATTGTACATGTAATTGGTCCTCAGTTAGGGATTACTTTACCTGGGGCTACAATTGTTTGTGGCGATAGTCATACCTCAACTCATGGAGCTTTTGGTGCATTAGCTCTTGGAATTGGAACAAGTGATGTTGAACATGTTTTGGCATCTCAAACTATGTGGTTAGAAAAACCAAAACCTTTTGAAATTAAGGTTGAAGGAAAAAGAAAGAATCCTCATGCAGTTACTGCTAAGGACATTGTGTTATCCATAATCAAAAATATTGGAACTGGTGGTGGTACTGGAACTGTAATTGAGTATCGTGGACAGGGAATATCTGATCTTTCAATGGAACAGAGAATGACTATTTGTAATATGTCTATTGAAGCAGGAGCCCGTGCTGGGTTGATTGCACCTGATGAAAAAACATTTGAATATTTACGTGGAAGACAATACACTCCTAAAAATTATGAATCTCTAGTTGATTCATGGAAAGAGGAATTAAAAACCGATTCTGACGCAAAATTTGAAAAACAATTCATTTTACACATTGATGATATTGCCCCTCAAGTAAGTTGGGGAACCAATCCTGGAATGACTTGTGATGTTACTGAATCGATTCCTTCTCCTGATGATTTTTCAAATGGTGATGATAACCAAAAGAAAGGTGCACAAAAGGCACTTGATTACATGGATCTTGAATCCGGAACCCCAATTGAAGAAATCAAAATTGACCGAGTTTTTATCGGTTCATGTACTAATGCAAGACTAGAAGATCTTATTGAAGCATCTAGAGTAATTCAAGGACAAAAAATCTCTCCAAATGTTAAGGCTATGGTAGTTCCCGGTTCACAGATGGTGAAAAAACAAGCTGAAGAGATGGGTCTAGACAAAATTTTTGTCAATGCTAATTTTGAATGGCGTGAAGCTGGATGTAGTATGTGTCTTGGAATGAACCCTGATATTTTATCTCCTGGAGAAAGATGTGCTAGTACATCAAACAGAAATTTTGAAGGTAGACAAGGAACTGGAGGTAGAACTCATCTTGTTAGCCCTGTAATGGCTGCAGCTGCTGCTATTCAGGGACACTTTATAGATGTCAGAAAATTGGATTTGAATTAGTATGGTAAAATCTTTAGGTGATTATAATATTGAACAGTCTTCTTCAACTGATGTAAATAATATCAAATGGAGTAAAAAAATTCAAACTGAAAACAAACCAAAAATAAAAAAGAAAAAAGCCATTTCTCCAACAAATATTATCCTTAACCAAAAAACCACAAAAGATGACACAACTGTTGAAAAAATCTTCAAAATCGAACATAAGATAAATTCAGAAAAATCAAAAAACGAAAAAACAGATAAAAAATCCCAAAAATCTGCTGCATCTAACTGTAAAATTGAGCCTAGCTTCACAAGACGGGGAAGATGATCTCAAAAATTCAATTATTGTTCAAAGTTTGGATAACAAATCAATACGCTTAATTTTAAAATCAGGATGGAATTCTCATGGAACCCTTCAAAAATATCCAAAGTATTGTAACTCCCCTTGATAAGGTAAATGTTGACACTGATCAAATTGTTCCTAAACAATTCTTAAAGTTAGTTCAAAAATCTGGGTTTGGAAAATTTTTGTTTTATAATTGGAGATTTGATGAGAATGAAAACGAAAAAACAGATTTCATCTTAAATGATTCAAAATATAATGATTCTAAAATTCTAATTGCTGGAGATAATTTTGGTTGTGGTTCAAGTAGAGAACATGCTGTTTGGGCATTACAAGATTATGGTTTTTCTGTAATTATTGCGCCTTCATTTGCTGATATTTTCTTTAGTAATTGTTTCAAAAATGGAATTTTGCCCATTTCATTGGATCAAGAAATTGTTGATTCTCTTTACACAGAAAATGGTTTAATTCATGTGGATTTGGAAAAACAACTCATCTTAACTGATTCTAGAGAAATTTCATTCAAAATTGATTCTCACAAAAAAAAAATTCTTTTAGAAGGATTAGATGATATTGCACAAACTTTTCAGTTGGAAGATAAAATTTCTGAATTTGAAAAAAACTCTAAAATCCCATCTGTTTTATAATTTTCTTCACTGTTTTTTCATTTCTTTCTAGAATTGTAGGTGATTCTGCATCTAACCACTCATTATCTCCAATATCAAAAGCACTGACTTTTCCTTCTTTTGATAATTGCTGTAGAATATCATATGATAAGTTAATTTCTTTTTGTTTTGCTTTTTTCTTTATTCTACTAATGATATCTTTTCCTAGCATGTAAATTCCTAAACATTCTGATAATTGTAATTTCATTACAGGTTTTTCTTTGAATTCCATAATGATGTCATTTTCTACTATCGCAAATCCCGTCTCTTCTTTTCGTTTAGTTCTAGTGGTGATGCATGCAGAACTATTTTTCTTTCTGAATGTTTCCCTCATTTTTTTTACATCTACTGCACATAGATTATCTACAAACCATAGTAAAAATTCTGATTCTCCTTTGAGTTTTTTTTCAATATGTAGTAAATCCCCTCCTGTCCCACTTTGTGAATCTTGAACAAATGTAATGTCATTTTCATTTCCAAAATAATTTTTGATTTGTTCTCCTAACCCATTAAAATCTGAAATTATGATAATTTCTTTAATGAAACTAAATGATTTTAGATAATTTACAACATAATCAATTAACGGTTTATCGTTGATTGGCAACATTGCTTTTGGGAAATATTCAGTATATGGTTTGCCTCTGGTTCCTTTGCCCCCTGCAAGAATTACAGCCTTCACAGTCTAACGGTATGATTTTTGTTTTCTTCTTCTTGCACCAGGTCCGCCAAACTTCTTTGGTTCTTTTCTTCTGGCATCTCCGCTGATTAAATATTTGTCAAAATCTGAGATTCTCTTTCTGAGGTCTTCTCTGGTAGATTTTGGGAATGGATGTTCTTTAGGCTCTTTTTTTGATTTAGTCCATCCTATTAATGCTCTAGAAATTCCAGTTGCAACAGCACTTGCTTGTCCCATGAAACCTCCTCCTCTAACTCTAACAGAAATATCAATTTTATCTCTCAAATCACCTGTAATTTCTAGTGGTGCTAAAATTACTTCACGTGCAGTTTCTTGTGGAATCATTTCAACTGGAATGTTGTTAATTCTAACTTTTCCTTGACCTTTTGTAATGTAAATATGCGCACTAGCTGTTTTTCTAGTTGCAAAATAAATCTCAGTTTTTGGTACTGTCATTCAGTCCACCCTATTACTCTGCATAATTCTGTCATTGTTGTATAGTTTGATGCAGTCTTTTTAATCAATGCCTTTTCAAATTGAATTTTCTCTAGTGATTTTAATTCTTTTGGAGACCCAATGTATGTTCTTAATCTTTTGTGTGCAGCAATTCCTGATGGCTTTCCTTCATATGGTAACATTCCTCTAATCATTTTTCTAATGATTGTGTCTGGTCTTCTATAGTGTACAGGACCATGTTTTACATTGATAATACTGTTAATCTCTAAAAATTCTCTGTATTCTTGAATTAAGTTACTTCTAGTTCCACTCATCATAATTTTCTCACAGTTTACAACTGATACTCTATTACCTTTCATTAGTAATTTTGCAACATGTGAGGATAATCTTCCAGCAATATGATTTTCTGCATTTACTACGATTGGTCTATCTGTTCTAACAACTGTTTCTTGTTTAGTCATTCTAACAGACTTGTTAATTCTTCCATTAGCCAAGTAAAACTACTCCTTTTCCTGTAGGATTTTCTTCAATTAATTTTGAATAATTGATTAATTTCCCGCCTTTTTCAATTATTTTATTTGCTGCAGAGTCTGAAATTGAGAATGAATATAATGTAATTTTATGAGAAATATCTCCTGTTCCAAGAACTTTTCCTGGAAACACTACTGTGTCATTATCTTTTGTTAATTGTGCAATTCTATTCAAATTGATATCTCTTCTAGCAATGGATGGTTTTAGTGCATATTCTGCTAGTTTTGCCCAAATTGGAGCATCATTTTTGTTTGATGCTTTCTTCAGATCGCTTGCCATGCGTATAACAACTTGATTAGTCATGTGAATAATTCGCCTTAAAACCCAAATATAATGTCTATGCTTAGATTATTATGAAATTTGATTAATGATATCTTTGAATTCGCCTAGTTTTTTGTTAACTTCTTCTACTCCAGAAAGAATGATTTGTTCTGGTTCAAGTGCTCCAGTTGATTCTACAGTAAGTGTACTTTCATTTTCTTTGTCTGTATCTGTCAATGTTGAAATAGTTGCAGAATTCCATTTGGCATGTTCTAACCCTCGTCCTAGTCTTGCATAACACTCTAACTTGATTTTTTGACCTGGTGCTAGCTGAACAATTGGGATTTTATCTGAAATTGGTTTAATTGAATCATCTTCTGATGACAAATCGTTAGTAAAAATTGTTCTAGTAATATCTGAATCACCTGAGTCTAGTACTAACATTACTTTACAATTTGAACAACCAGTTTCACTGTGACAATCACATTTTGATGGTTCATTAAATCTAGACAAATCTGTTTTTAATGGAATTAATCCTAATCTGTGTGCCAGTCCTTCGTCCGGTAACACTGATGAATTTTCAATAATATCTACTGTGTCTACTGCAAATATTGGAACTCCATTAAGACAAATTCGTCTAAGTGCGTTTGCGTATTGTAATGGAACTCCTTTCAGTTTAACAGACATTTTCTTACTATCTTTACTAATTATCTCTAAGGATGACAAATCTTGTAAAAAATCTTCAAAGTCCACATAAAAATCTAGCTGGTTTTATGTATAGATAAATACCAAATAATCATTAGTTCATTTAGAATGGCTGATGTGACTGTAGTTCGATTTTCATTTGAAGGTGAAAAATTTGAAATTTTGGTTAAACCTGATCCTGCATTAGAATACAAACTGGGAAAGAAAAAAGATATTTCTGCAGTTTTGGTTTCAGAAGATATCTATACTGATTCTGGGAAAGGTACAAAACCTGCAACTGAAAAATTACTCAAAGCATTCAAAACTGAAGATCCTACTGAAATTGCTCAAATTATCATGCAGAAAGGCGACCTAAATCTTACTACTGATCAAAGACGAAAGATGATTGAAGCAAAGAGAAAACAAATTGTTGAGTTTGTTGCCAAGACCTATGTTGATCCAAGAACCCACTTACCTCACCCTCCTTTGAGAATTGAACAAGCTATGAAAGATGCACGAGTTTCAATTGATCCTCATCACAGTGCACCTGATCAGGCAAAAGAAATTGTTGAAAAATTACGTTCAATCATTGCTCTAAAATCTGAAAATCTACAATTAGAAATTGTGATTCCGGCACAATACGCATCTCAATCATATTCTGTTCTAAAATCTGTTGGTTCTCTAAAAAAAGAAGAATGGCAAAATAATGGTTCTCTAAAAGCAATACTTGAAATACCCGCTGCAGTTAGGCCAAACGTGATTGACAGATTAGGTTCTATTACCAAAGGCTCTGCTTCAGTTGAGGTAATGCAGTAATGGCAGATAAGAGAAAATATGTCATTCCTGGTGATGTTATAACCACTGGACCTTTTAGACCTGAACAAAATGTAATTCTTGATGGAGATAAAATAATTTCAACAACCATTGGAATTTCTGAAATTTATGATGATTCTGTAAAAGTAATTCCGTTAACTGGAATGTATATTCCAAAAATTGATGACTTGGTAATTGCTAAAGTAAATTCTCACACTTCTTTATCTTGGGAATTAGATATCAATTCATGCTATGTAGGATTCTTACCTGCACAAGATGTTTTTGGACGAGATTTTTCTGCTCATGCTGATGAACTCTCTTCAAAACTAAAAACAGGAGATCTTGTTGCTGCAAGAATTGCCAATTTTGATAGAACCCGTGATCCACTTGTTACCATTTCTGATAGAGATTTAGGACAAATTGATTCTGGTGAATTAGTAGAAATTTCTCCAAGTAAAGTCCCACGTTTAATTGGAAAAAGAGGAACAATGATTCAAATGATTGAGATGGCAACTGATGCTGCAATTACTATTGGTCAAAACGGCTGGGTTGTAGTTTCTTGTGAATCCCCAGAGGGATTATTAAAGGCTAAAAAAGCAATTAAAATGGTTAATGAGCAAGCACATATTGTAAATTTGACTGATCAAGTGAAAGAAATGTTAGAATTAAAAGGTGAATCATAATGGGCGGAAGAGACGCAACAATGGTCCTATTGGACGAGAATGGTATTCGTTGTGATGGACGTAAAATTGATGAACCTAGAAGAATTATGATTAGAGCTGGTGGATTAAAAAATGCTGATGGTTCAGCATACATTGAATTTGGTGATAATAAAATATTGGTTGGTGTTTTTGGTCCAAGAGATGTTCATCCAAAACACATGTCAAATACTGATACTGGAATTTTAAGAGTTAGATATCATATGGAACCCTTTTCAGTTGGTGAAAGAAAAAATCCTGCACCATCAAGAAGAGAAATTGAAATTTCTAAAGTAATCAAAGAAGCATTAGAACCTGCAGTAATGTTGGAAAAATTCCCAAGAACTGCAGTTGATGTGTTTATTGAAATTTTACAAGCAGATGGTGGAACTCGTTGTGCAGCACTTACAGCTGCATCTGTTGCATTAGCAGATGCTGGAATTCCAATGAGAGATATGGTTGCAGCAATTGCTTCTGGAAAAGTTGCAGATACTATTATTCTTGATGTAAACAATGAGGAAGATCAAGCAGGTCAAGCAGATATGCCAATTGGTTATATGCCAAGTGCAGAAAAAATTACATTATTACAATTAGATGGTGTGTTGACTCCTGAAGAATACAAAAAATGTGTTCAAGTTGGAGTAGACGGATGTAAACTTGTTTATGAACTTCAGAAAAAAGCACTCAATGACAAATACTTTGGAAAAAAAGGAGATTAAAAATGGCTTCAGTTTCTGTTTTAAATGAATTAAGGAAAACACAAATCCTTGAATTACTCGAACAAGGGAAAAGAGTAGATGGACGAGCTTTAGATGAGGTAAGAGAATTATCAATTGAAGTTAATGCAATTCCTAAAGCAAATGGTTCTGCTAGAATTAGACTCGGTGATACTGAAGTTATTTGTGGTGTGAAAATTCAACCTGATAGACCATTTCCAGATACTGGTGACAAAGGTCTTTTCATTTGTACTGCTGAACTTTTACCATTATCTCATCCAACAGTTGAGACTGGACCTCCACAACCACCAGTAATTGAATTAGCACGAGTTACTGATAGAGGAATTAGAGAAAGTCATATGATTGATGTTTCACAACTTGTAATTGAGAAAGATAAATCCGTAATTGGTGTATTTGCCGATAATGTTGTTGTAGATTATGATGGAAATCTCTTTGATGCTTGTTCTTATGCTGCTACTATGGCTTTATTGACATCTAAAACTCCAAAATGGAATTGGACTGATGAAAAACCAGTAATTGCTGAAGGTGAAGACACACAATTACCAATTATGACTATTCCTGTATCTGTTACAATGGCAAAAATTGGAAGTCATATTGTAGTTGATCCAAATGGTGATGAATGGGCTTGTATGGATGCAAGAGTTACAATTACTAGTGATTCTGACGGAAATATTTGCGCTTTGCAAAAGGGTGGAAGTGATGGATTTACTTTAGATGAGATAGTAAAATGTGGTGAAACATCCGTAAAAATTGGGGCACAAATAAGAGAAAAATTAAAAGCAGCCCAGCAGGGAGGACAATAAAATGGCAAAAGCAAAAAAATCTCTAAAAGGATTAGGTGCTAGATATGGAATTAAACTTAGAAAACAATATACCAAAATTCATTTTCAATTAAAAGAAAAGAGATCATGTCCTGAGTGTGGTTCTAAAACATTTGGTAGGGATGCTGTTGGAATTTGGTCTTGTAAGAAATGCAGCTATAAAGTAGCTGGAACTGCATATGACATTAAACTTTAGTGCAAAAATTTCTATTGATGCTAAAGAAAAGACAAGGGCAATTTTTGATTCTGTAAATACTGATAATGAATTCTATCCAGACAATCCTGTAAAAACCAAAATATCCTTTGATAAAAAAATCACAATTGCTGTTGAATCTGATCAATTGACTCATTTACGTGCAAATCTTAATTCAACACTTCGATTAATCCAGGCAAGCTATGATTCGATAGAATCGGTAAAGATATAATGAAATCTTATTTTTGAATAACTATGTCATCACCGCAAATGCCTCCGTGGCTTCAAGAACAAATTATGAAATTACAACAAACTCAACAGAACTTACAATCAATTATGACTCAAAAACAACATCTTGAGATTGAAAAAGCTGAAAGCACAAAAGCTCTTGAAGAATTAAAAAAAATTGCAGATGATGATGCCGTGTTTAAACAAGCAGGCACAGTTTTGATAAAGTCTACTAAAAAAGAATCAATTGATGAGCTAGAAGAAAAAATTGAAATGGCAAAAACACGTACAACAGTATTAGAAAAACAAGAAACTCGTGTTAAAGAAACTCTTAAAGAACAAGAAACGAAAATTACCGAAATGATGAAAGGTGGTTCTGGTAATCCTACACCTCCTGCAGAAGACAATCCAAGAAAATAATTTCTTTTACCTATTTCATATAAGATATTAACAATTCATTACTAGTGTAGTATGTGAAATTAGAAACTCTTAGAATAATTGTAGATGAACGAGAACGAAAAAGTGGAATTCCTGATCTTTTAAAATCTGTTGGTCTTAATGTTGAAATGAAAACTTTACCAATTGGAGATTATATTGTTGCACCTGAAACAATTGTTGAGAGAAAAAGCATTCGTGATTTGATGGCATCTGTTTTTGATGGACGACTTTTTGATCAATGCACTAGACTAAAGGAACACTTTGAGAATCCTATTGTTTTGATGGAAGGAAATGTAGATGAAATTGAAGAAATCACTGAGAACCCTTTGATATTTTATGGTGCTATTTCTACTGTCACACTTGATTTCAAAATCCCTATAATCCCTACTCCTAGTGCATCACACACTGCAAAATTATTGGTTTCAATGTGTTCTAGAAAAGATGCTCCTAAAGGACCATACTTGAAAAAAATAAAAAAATCTCCTGATTTAGAAAAACAACAACTTTCATCGCTTTGTAGTTTACCTGGAATTGGTGAAAAATTTGCTGTAAGAATGCTTGAAAAATTTGGAACACCCTTGAAAGTTTTCACTGCAACTACTGCAGAACTTGCTAAAGTTGAAGGATTAGGTGAAGCACGAGCAAAAAAAATCAAAAAAGTCCTAGACACCAAAAGTAAACTTCTCAAAAAATCTAATCAAAAAACTTTACATGACTTGTAGCAATTTCTATGATGTGAAAAATTATTCTTTTAGTAATTTTCTTTTTAATGGAGTGGCGCAAATTGGACACTCTACTCCATTAGGATGGTTAGTTCTGCATCCTGGACAATAATGTATCCATTTTCCTACATCTTTGATTCCTTTAGTCATTATTGGTAAAATATTTAGTCCTAGATTTTTTATCACATTTGAAATTGCAAAATCATCTGTAATTATCTCTCCTTGTGTTTCAATGCATAGAGCAATAATTGACATATCTTGTTTTGATAATTGTGGATAGTCACCTGTATTTTTTGCAGCTTGTATGGCTGAATCAATTGATTTTTGACTCGGTTCTCTAATTTTTAGTCTATTTGTTTCAAGTAAAATTCCTAAAGCATCATGATTTTTTTTGATGTGTTTTATTTCGTCATAAACTAATGTTGTTGTATAACAATCATTTGATGTTCTAAATGGAACTCCTGCATAAAATGCACTAGCATCTAAAATTCTAAAATCCAAGTTTACTCATTTGTCTTAGTCCTCGTTTTTTTAATCTAACAAAGACTGCTGGTTTTTTATATTTTTTAATTATGATGGGTTCATCAAATCCTGCAGTTTTTACTACTTGTGCATCCATTACAATACTGGAATCATGAGAAGATGTGATCTCAATTTTTTCATCTGGAACTACAATTGATTCTAATCTATACACTGGAGCTACTGGTGTAATTATTAAAACATCTAAACTTTCATGTAAAATTGGACCCCCTAATGAAAATGAATGACCTGTTGAACCACTAGGGGTTGCAATGATTACACCATCCATTTTTTGTTTCACAACATCATTTTGGAATTTAATATTGATTTCTGAAGTTTTAGTCAAGTTGGTTCTACTGATGTAAATCTCATTTAACGCAGGTGGAAATTCTTTGCCTCCGCATGATGCAACAACCCTGGTCCTTGAATCTAAGAAAAATTTATCTTTTAAAATTTGATTGATTGCATCATCAATTTCATCAATTGTTATTTCAGCTAAAATTCCTCTATTTCCGCCTACATTGATGGTTAAAATTGGTGTTTCATTATCCAAATTCCTAAAAACTCGGAGTGTTGTCCCATCTCCCCCAAGTGTAATAATTAAGTCTAGTTTGATTTTTTTTAGTTCTTCAAGTGTTTCAATTTTTTTTGTTCCTTCTACTTCTATTGGTGAAATTATGTATACTGTAGATTTCTTTGCTAACAGTTTTTTTGCAACGTCTTTTGCAGCTTGTTCCGAATCTTTTGATCCAACTTTACTTATCACTGCAACTTTTTGTAGTTTCAAACAGTTCTACTGAATTCTATTTACATAAAAATGATATTTTTAATGATGTTGTGAAAATAATTAATTCTGAACACAAATTTGAATAAATTAGGAGATTGACCTCCCTGAAATTTTAAATGAACCCCTCAAATACTTCAAATAAAAACAAAAAATCACTAATGCGTTGATTTTGATCTTAAAATAGATCTCAATATCCCAAAAATGGTTTATGTTTGTACTATATTCTGGACATTTCTTTTGTTGATGACTGATAACCTTTTTAAATAAAATTAATTCATCAAAATCAAATGTCACTACTTCTAAAAGAACGTGTTTGGTCAATGGAGTCCAAAACTGTAAAACGTGGCGTTTATCCATTACATGGATTCAAACTTGGACTTTATAGATTGCCAATAACTCTTGAAGATCCAGTTGAACTGAAATCTGTTCACGATGGTCTCAAAAAGGTATTTGAAATGGACATGTATGCTGACAGAATTTTTGCAACTTATAATTGGACAGAACGTAACATGAAAGATCCTGACGCAAAGGGGTATGAAGAAGTTGATTTATCTATTACTGTAGAAGTTGTTTCAGGTGAAGTTGTAGATATAATTTATCAAGTTTTTCCAATTGAAAAATTTGGGGATCCTAATTGGGTTATAGATTATAGAAAGAAAGCAGATCATTTTGCAAAAATGATTATTGATACTATTTTACGTAACACGATTTTGGCTGATAAGATGATCTCTTATTTGGCAAAATCTGAAAAGATTTCTGAAGTTGGTGCTATTCAAAGATTAGAAGAATTAACTCCTTTGGCAAAAATTGTACTTGGTGCAAAACCAAAACCTGTTGAAGCAACAGATGATGAGGAAGATGAAGATGATGCATCTATTGAAATTCCAGATGGTGCAAAACCGGGTCCTATTGATATTGAATATAAATCAAAAATGAAACAATCAAAATCACACGAAGCTGCTGAACACACCGTTAAAACTTGGGGCAGACGAGGCTCTGAGAATGGAATCATGGGTGTTTGGGGAGAATTTGTTTCAGTCGATTATGATATTTGTGTTGCAGATGGTGCATGTATTGAAGCATGCCCTGTTGGTGTTTACGAGTGGTTTGATTCCCCTGGAAATCCTGCATCTGATAAAAAACCATTAATGTCAAAAGAACCAGATTGTATCTTTTGTCTTGCATGCGAAGGTGTTTGTCCTCCGCAGGCAATTAAGATATTTGAGCAAAAATAATTCCATTTTTGCAACTATAAATAACAATCAGTGTTTCAGTGAGACTAGGAATATGGCGATTAATCCTTTCACCCAACTTGTTTTCGATCTGTTCATTATATCTGCCATTATAATCACTGCATATACTGTTAATTTCTATTACCTTGCATTTCTTTCTCGAAAAAGAAAAGATGTTCCTGTTAGTACTGATTGGGGAACTCCTTCAGTTACAATCCAATTACCCATATACAATGAAAAGTATGTTGCTAAGAGACTTGTAGATGCAGTTTGTAACTTAGATTATCCAAAAAACAAAATGCGGATAATGGTGTGTGATGATTCTGATGATGAAACAGTTGAATTACTTCGAGAAGTTGTTGATAATTATAAAGTACAAGGATTTCAAATTGAACATGTAAGACGTGGTACAAGAAAAGGGTACAAAGCAGGTGCGTTGAAACATGCAATGCAAACCACTGATACTGATCTTGTTGCTATCTTTGATGCTGATTTCATACCTCCAACATGGTTTCTTAAACGAGCAATCCCTCATTTCTCTAAATCTAATATTGGTCTGGTCCAGTGTCGTTGGGGACATGTAAATGAAAACTATTCTACAATCACTCAAGTACAGGCACTAAGTCTTGACTTTCATTTTCTTATAGAACAAAAAGCAAAAAGTAATTCACATCTATTCATGAATTTCAATGGCACTGCTGGAATTTGGAGACGTACTTGTATTGAGAATGCTGGAGGTTGGCATACTGCAACATTAGTTGAAGATCTTGATTTGAGTTATAGAGCACAAATGAAGGGATGGAAATGTGTATTCTTACCTGATGTTGTAGTTGATGCTGAACTCCCTGCACAGATGAATGCAGCTAAACGACAACAATTTCGTTGGGCAAAAGGCTCAATTCAATGTGCGATAAAATTACTTTCTGATATTACATTGAAACGTAAAGTTGCACTAGAGGCAAAAATTCAGGCATTCATACAACTCACTCGTCATATTGTTTATCCTCTAATGCTAATACAATTTTTAGCATTACCTGTATTGTTGGCAGCAGAAATTAATCTCTATGTAGTAAGCTTTCTCCCTGCAATAACTTTAGCAACATATCTTGCAATGGGACCTGGTGCCTTTATTGTAATTATACAGGGTATGTATGGTAAATCCTGGAAGTCACGAGCAAAACTACTTCCAGCATTACTAGTCTATAATGCAGGAATGTCCGTAAACAATACTGTTGCAGTTTTTGATGCAGTTCTTGGCAAGAAAAATGAATTCCTTCGAACTCCGAAATATGGAATTATAACTAAAGATGATGATTGGAGAGATAAAGCGTACAACCTACCATTTACTCAAACTACTCTTTTAGAGATCTTTTTTGGTGTATATGGGATAATGGGTATTTTCATTTCTATATTTTCAAACAATCCCATCTTTGTACCTATAATTGCACTTCAAACTATTGGATTTTTCTTTATTGCTTACATGAGTTTGTCTCATACACGATTTAAAAGAAACAAATCAAGTAACGATAAATTTCTGACTAAGAAGGAGAAAACTGCAAATAATATTTACAAACTTGCAATGATTACAATTTTTACAATAATTGTATTTGGTGGTTACATGGCAATTTCTGGTTACAACAATGACATCTACCCTTTAGATAGAATTCGAGGAAATCTTGATGGAGTCATAACTTCTTCTGATCCT
>Ga0207990_1000229_pt1 | contig 33276 bp, 32 predicted proteins | sample ETNtaG_8_FD_185780 | JGI IMG/M metagenome (GOLD analysis project Ga0207990, IMG submission 185780) | Marine microbial and viral communities from oxygen minimum zone, Eastern Pacific Ocean - ETNP201406SV75 (SPAdes) (version 2) | ecosystem: Environmental > Aquatic > Marine > Oceanic ...
TGTAGTACGCCCCCCGGGGACTCGAACCCGGAACCTGCGGATTAAGGGCCTGGTGCTCTGCCAATTGAGCTTGAGTCGCCCCTAGCGCGTTCCCGATTCACCCGAAACGCGTTCCCGGCCTCATCGGAGCGACCCTTGAAACCCCTTCGTTGTAGGGGTCCGAGGGTTTCGCGCCACCCTCTACGAGGGCTTCGCTGGAGCGGTTCGTGGCGCGAAATGGCCGGTCACCGCGATCCCAGTGGTCCTAAGGCTACTGAGGCCGTCCGATCGGCATGCGGTGGGTCGGGCGAGGCTCAGGTGAACTCCACGTAGCGATCGAACTCCCACGCCGAGACGCTGTCGTCGCCGTCCGAGGCGTTCGCCTCGTACAGGGTGAGCTCGTTGGAGACGAGAGCCAGGAGGTTGGTGCTGAAGTCAGCCCCGAGCGACCCGGCCAGCTCGCTGTCCCTGAACGCAGCGATCCCGTCGGCGAACGTGGCCGGCAGCGCTTCGTGGTCGCCGGGATCCTCGTACAGGTCGCCTGTCGCCTCCGGTCCCGGGTCCAGCTGGCGCTCCAGGCCGTCTGCGCCCGCGGCGAGGATCCCCGCCAGGATCAGGTACGGGTTCGCATCCGCACCGCCGCCGCGGTACTCCACCCGGTTGGCCCTGCCCTGGTCGACCGTGCAGCGACACAGGACGCTGCGGTTGTCGCCGCCCCAGTGGACGTGGGTGGGGCAGAACGAATACGGGCGGACCCGCTTGTAGCCGTTGCCGAACAGGCTGCCCAGGAGGCTGATGGCCCTGGCATGGTGCACCAGGCCACCGACCCAGTTTCGGAACACGTCGTTCAGCAGGTGGTCTCCGCCGCCCTCGAAGACGTTCACCCCGTCCTGGTTCAGGCTGGTGTGCACGTGCATGCCGTTGCCCGACTGGCCGGCGAACGGCAGTGGCATGAAGGTCGCCCGCAGGCCGTGGTCCCGGGCGATCTCCTTCACCGTGGTCTTGAACAGCACGGTGTTGTCGGCGGTCCGCATCGGTTCGCCGTATGCGAAGTTGATCTCGACCTGCCCCGGTCCGTATTCGGCGTTGGAGGATTCGATTGGTATGTCGAGGTCCAGCAGGGCGGCCCGCATGTCGGCCAGGCAGCGCTCGAGTCCGAAGTTGTCGACGAGCGAGGAGTACTGGACGTTGGACTGCGTAGGCGCCCAGTCCTCGTCGCAGATGTAGCACTCCAGCTCGGTGGCGGCGACCGGTTCGTAGCCCAGCCCGGCGACCCGGTCGATCTGCGCCTGGAGCAGGTTTCGTGGATCCAGGGGGTGTGGCTGGTGCCTGTGGTCGATCGCGTTCGCCATCACCGTGGCGTAGCCGGTTCGGTGTCCGAGCAGTCGGAACGTCGACAGGTCCGGATCGAGGTGCATGTCCAGGAAACCGGTGCCCATGTTGATGAACGGGCTGTCGACGATGTCGCACTGCACGTCCATCACGTAGATGGCGTCGGCTATGTGTGCGCCGCTCTCAGCGACGGTGTCGATGAACCGCTGTGCCGGAATCCGCTTGCCGCGTGGATGCCCGTAGGTGTCGACGGTCTGCAACTCCACTGTGTGGACGCCGTTATCGGCAATGAGGGCGGCCAGGTCGTTGGCTGCTTCGGACGACATTGTTCTCCTAGGGGTCTTCTACTTCGTCTGGTCTGGTCTACTCAGGTCACGAGCACGATGCGACCGGTCACAAGGCCGGAACGCAGTTTCTGGTGTGCCTGTTCGGCTTCGGCAAGGGGCATCGTCTCGACCGTGTACTCGAGGCTGTGGGTGTGCGCGAAGCGGATCAACTCGCCCAACTCGGCGACCGTTCCCCAGAAACTGGACATGAACTGGGCCTCGGGAGGCACGGCTCCGACGCCGAATGGGACCTGACCGCCGTAGAGGCCGACCACGACCACGATCCCGCGACGACTCACGTGCTGCGCTGCGGACTCCAGGGTGGGTTCCGCACCGACGAAGTCGACGATCGCGTCGAACGTCCCGTCCAGCTCGCCGGGGCCTACCGCGCGGTCGGCGCCCAGCTCCAGCGCCCTTTCCCGCTTCTGCGGTGACTGGTCGACGACCCAGACCTCGGCATCGCTCGTCAACCGCAGGAACTGGATTCCGAACTGGCCCAGGCCACCGGCACCGATGACGAGGGCCCGTGCCTTCGAGCCACGTCGGTGCAGCGCCTCGGCGGCCTGCCTGGTGGCCCGGAACGCCGTGAGCCCCCCGCAGGCCAGGGGGGCCGACTTCACGGGGTCGAGGTCGCCCAGCGGCTGCAGGTACTCGAGGTGCGGAACGCTCATCTGTTCTGCGTAGCCACCGTCCACGAACAGGCCGGCCTCCGCAGCATCAGGGCAGATCATCTCGTGGCCCGTGTCGCAGATCCAGCAGTTGCGACAGCCCCATGGGGCATAGAGCATCACGGGGCCCAGCGCCTGGTGGACACCGGTCACCTCGTGGCCGGGAACCAGCGGCAGGGGGCTGGCGAACTGTCCGTCCACCACGTGGATGTCTGAGTGGCACACCCCGCAGGCCGTGACGTCTATCAGGTGCCCACCATTGCCCGCCACGGGAGGCGGGCGATCCACCACCACCAGGGGGTGGTCGTACTCCTGCAGTTCGATCGCCTTCATGGAAGCGTCCGGATGGCGAGTCGACCGACACCGTGCCACGGTGCCGGTTCAGCCAGCTCGAAACGCGGGAAGCGTCTGATGAACTCCTCCAGAGCGACGTTCACCTCGCGGCGGGCCAGGTTGCTGCCGAGACACCGATGGGCACCGATCCCGAAGGCTACGTGCGGGTTGGGGGAGCGATCGATGCGGACGTCGTACGGGCACTCGAACACGTCCGGATCGCGGTTGGCGGCGCCGAATGCCAGTACCACCCGCTCGCCGGCGCGCATGTCGACATCGCCGATCCTGGTGTCCAGCCTGAGGGTCCGCGCCATCGCCTGCACGGGCGAGAGGGCCCGGAGGAACTCTTCGGTGGCGGCCGGGATGAGCGAGGGGTCGGCGGCCAGCAGGGCCAGCTCGTCGGGGTGCTGTGCGAGGTGCCAGAGGGCCACCCGGATGGCGCCGGCGGTGGTCTCCAGGCCGGCAACGAACAACAGGTAGCAGATGTCGAGCATCTCGTCGTCGTCTAGGGGACCGCCGGCGTGGTCGGCTTCCAGCAACGCTGAGATGACGTCCGAACCCGGCTCGCTCCGACGAAGGGCGATGAGCGACCGGAAGTAGTCGTATACGTCGTCGGCGGCAGAGCGGGCGATCGATTCGTCGTCGGTCCGGGCGAACACGATGTCGTCTACCCACCGGTCGAACTGGCCGGCGTCGGCCATCGGGAAGCCGCAGTACTCGCCGAAGACCATGGCGGGAAGCAGCCTGGCGTACGGGGAGGCGTCCACCACCTCGCCGTACGCCAGGTCGTCGAGGAGCTGCCTGGCGATCTCGCGGGTGCGTGGGAGGAGCATGTCCATCCGCTGGGGCGTGAAGAAAGGCAGCAGGATCTGCCGGAATCGTGTCAGCGCCGGAGGATCGATGTCCAGCGGGATGAGCGGTCGGTCGGTGCCGAACGACGGCAGGATCATCGACGGGCTGACGGAGAAGGTGTCCCAGTCGTGCTCGGCGGCACAGACGTCGGCGTATGAGGTGATCGTCCAGAACCCGCCGTACCTGTCGCTCCACGAGACCGGGCAGTCGCGCTGCATGACCTCGTAGTCGTCGAAGATCGTGTCCAGCGCCGAACCGTGGAAGTCGAAGTCAAAGCTCGGATGCATTGTCCCCACCGTCGACGCCCCTCCGGCTCTCCTGACTGGATCGGCACCCTAATGCAGGTCGGGATCGGGGGATCAGGCCCCGGCGGGGCGGCGGGTGGTTCCGGTCAGGTCTGGTCGCAGTCGACCGTCTCCGGTCCCCGCAGGCGGTACGTGTCCACGAACTCCCCGACCTCCGTGACCACGCCGGTGTAGGCCTTCAGCCGGTTCCATGCAGTGGCGACGACCGCATCCCCGAGGTCGGCGGCCGGCGACACGATCACATGGGAGTCCCACCTGTCGGCGATCTCGGCGAGGCCGACCGCGAGTTCCGGTCGTGTGGCGTCGGCCATCGTCGAAGGTGCGCCCCACACCGGCGAGCTCGGAATCGGGACGAACCTCCACCCAGAACGCATAGCCGGGTAGGGCCACCAGCAGGATGACAACCGCTCCTGCCGCGACGCCCCACCTGCGGTCCCGCTGTTGTCGGTGCAACTTCCCGAGGCGGTGGCGCTCCTCGGTTGAGACACGCCGTTCGGCTTCTTCGCGTCAGTCGTCGTCGGTACGTAGGCGCCGCTGGAACGTTCGCCTCTCCTTCGGACCTTTGCCCGCCTGCCCTGTGGATGGGGCACCCGGAATCCTCTCGTCGTGACGGCGGCAGCGGGGCTAGTGGGGGTGGCCGGAGTGATTCACGCGCCGGCTGCCCGTCACCCCGGTCGACTACGAAGCCCTGGTGGCCACCCCACCCACGCGGAGTCGGGCAGGCAGCCCGTCGACCATGGTGACCTCGGTCCGTATGACGCTGGGGCGACCCATCTCCACCCCCTGGGCCGCTACCACCACCGGGTCGTCCGCCCCGAAGTCGACCAGGCCGCGACGCACGAGGTGGCAGGCCAGGGCACGGTTGGTGGTACCGGTGGCAGCGGCTTCGGGAGTTCCCACAGCCGGACAGAAGTCCCGGCACCGAATGGTCACCCCCGGGTCGAGGGTCTCGGTGGTGAACACCGCCAGCGTGTCCGCGCCGATGCGGCGGCACAGGTCCGCAACCGCCGCATGGTCCGGCGCCACCTCCTCGATGGCGGCCAGGGAGTCGACCCGGACCACCAGGTGGGTGAAGTCGGCACTCGCCGCCTCCAGGGCCAACGGCTGGATGATCGCCCCGACGCCGATGCCCAGGAGTGGCGCCACCTCGGCAGCGCTGACGGTGCAGGGCCCGGCAACGGTCGGCTCCAGGGACAGCATGACCTCCGGCCGTCCATCGGGCAGTGCGACCACGTCCACAGCCGCCGTGCCACCGGGCGTCCGGAGGGTCCACGACACGGTTTCCGGGCCCACCTCCAGCAGGCCCTCCTCGGCCAGCCAGGTGAACACGGCGATGGTCCCGTGCCCGCACATCGGGTACTCGGTGAGCGTGGAGAAGAACCGGACGTCCACCATCCCGGAATCCACTCCGGAGCCCACCCCGGTGACGAAGCAGGTGGCCGGCGCACCCACCTCGGCGGCGACCTGCTGCATCCGCTGGGTGCTGAACCCCGAGGCGGCCCCGACCACACCGGCCACGCTGCCGCCACCGGGTACCTCCGAAAACGCGTCGTAGAGGGTGACGACCCGGTCAGCTGCGGTCATGCCACGGCTTCGCCAGTTCCAGCTCGCGGGCCAGGCGCAGGACCGTGGCCTCGGCGCCCATCGCCGCGCCGAACTGGACCCCGATCGGCAGGTTGTCGTCGGACCACCCGAGGGGCACTGACGCCGCCGGACCGCCGGTCACGTTGAACAGCGGGGTGAACGGGATCGCATCCAGCAGTCGTCGGAAGTAGGAGTTCCAGTCGTCGGCCTGCATGTCGAGCACCCCGAGTGCCATGGGCGGTTCGGCCAGTGTGGGGGTGAGCAGCAGGTCGAACTGCTCGAAGAACGCCTCCATGTCCAGGGCCACCCTCCGGATGTGGCCAAGGGCAGCCCCGTAGTCGGCATCGTCGTGGCGGGCGCCGGCCTCGAAGCACGCCACGGTGATCGGCTCCAGCAGATCGTCCGCCAGGGCGTTCGGCCGGTCGGCCAGCACGGCGTGCACCACCTGGCGGATGTTCGTGGTGAAGACCACGTCGAGTGCCTGGCGGAGCGCAGCGCCCTCGACCGGTGGTCGTACCTCTTCCACCCGGCAGCCGACGGTCTCGCTGAGGTGCGCTGCGTCGACGGCGGCCCGGACGCATTGTGCCGACACTGCCTCGTCGGCCAGGCCGTCGGTCCACAACGCCACGCGGAGCTCGGGCATGGTGTGGGCCAGGGCCTCGGCGAACGACCCCGTGGATCCGTTGAACTCGTCGGCGCGTCCGGGCAGTGGCCCGGCGGTGGCGTCCAGCAGGACCGCCGAGTCGCGCACGCTGTGGGTCACTGCGTGGCCGGCGCTCAGCCCGCCCAGGCCTTCGGGCTGGTCGTTCCCGAGCGGGACACGCGACCGCGAGGGCTTCAGCCCGAACAACCCGCAGTTCGAGGCCGGGATCCGGATCGACCCTCCGCTGTCGGTGGCATGGGCTGCGGGCACGATACCGATCGCCACCGCAACCGCTGAACCGCCGCTCGAGCCTCCCGCACTGCGTGTCGGATCAAAGGGGTTCGGGGTCACCCCGAACATCGCCGGTGCCGTGCACACGTTCAGGCCGAACTCAGGTGTGTTGGTCTTCCCGAGGAGGACCAACCCGGCGGCCCGCAGGCGCCCCACCAGCACGGAGTCGTGCTCGGGCACGAAGCCGGCGAGGGCCCGGCTGCCGTTGGTGGCCTCCATCCCACGGACCCAGGTGTTCAGGTCCTTGACCAGGAACGGCACGCCGACCAGCGGACCGACCAACTGGGCGGCCTCCAACCCGTTACGGGCATCCTCGAAGCAGGTGGCTATCACGCCGCTGAGAGGCTGTTCCGTCGCCTCGATCCGTGCGATCGCCGTCTCGGCCACCTCGGCTGCCGTCACCTCGCCGTCGGCTACCAGCGCGGCCAGCCCGACGGCGTCGTGGCGGTCGTACTCGTCGGGCCTCAGCATCGGCAGGCCTCACTCCCAGAAGGGATAGGAGGACAGCGCCTCCACCCCGTCAGGCGTGACCCGGACCATCTGCTCCAGCTTCACGCCCTGGGTGCCTCCCAGCGGACCCACGTAGCTCTCGACCGACAGCACCAGGCCGGCCTCGACCTCACCGTCGTAGCCGATGCGGTCCCAGTCGTCGGGATAGGGAATCTTCGGATACTCGTCGCTCAGGCCCACACCGTGGAAGGCGCAGACGTAGCGCTGGGCGACTATGTCGTCGGGTTGGCGAAGCACACCCATGGAGAGCTCCCTGAAGGATGCTCCGACGCGTAGGAGAGCCGTGTTGTGTTCGATCTCATCCCGGGCCCGCTCGTAGAGGTAGTCCTGCTCGGCGCTGGGTGGCACCCCTCCACACAGGAACGTCCGTGAGATGTCGGCGCAGTACCCGAACGGGCCGATCATGTCGGTGTCGAACGGCACCAGGTCACCGATCTGGATGGCCCGGTCGGTCGCCTCCTGGTACCACGGGTTGCTCCTCGGACCGGAACACAGCATCCGTCCGTCGATCCAGTCGCCGTCGTGGGCGATGTTGACCTGGTGGAGGATGGACCACAGCCGGTTCTCGCTGATGCCTGGGACCAGTGCGGCCTCCATCTCCGCCAGCCCGAGTTCAGCCACGTCGATCGAGTAGCGCAACGCTTCGATCTCCAGCGACGACTTCCGGCTCCTGGCCAATTCCAGGACGGGGTCGGAGTCCACGATGTGGAGGTCGGCGTCGCTGAGGGCCGCATGCCCGCTGGGCGTCGTGCGTTCCAGGCCCACCACGGCGTCCGCCGGCAGGCCGACCTCGCCGAGGAAGCCGGCCACGTCGCCGGCAAACCCGGCCGCGACCGCTGAAAGGCCCAGCCCGGCATCGAAGCTCGTCACCGAATGGGCAGGGCGATTTTCGTCGACGGTGTCGAGTGGGCCGCAGTAGCCGCCGTAGAGCACCAGCGGGCCCTCTACCGGAACCATCAGGTACGTCGATGGAATATGGCTCTGGAACAGGGGAAAGCTCCGGTAGTTGGCCGCATACCGCAGGTTCACCGGGTTGGTCAGCACGCACAGGTCGAGGCCGTGGTCGGCCATGGTGGATCGAAGTCGGGCCAGGCGACCGGCATGTAGTGCAGCCAGGTCCAGTGGTGGTGGGGCCAGGAACTCGGACACGACGCGGACCATAGACCCCGCTGGTCCGACGGCGGAAATGTTCATCTGCCTGACGGGGCGACCCCCGATGAAGGTTCGAGGTCGCCGACCTCGACGATCCGACCATTTCGGACGGCGACGGCCGTCGCCTCGGGAAGCGACGGATCCATGGTGTGGACCCTGCGTGCAGTGAAGGCGGTGATCGGGTCAGGCGTGGTCTGGACGGTTCTCCGATTGGAATCTCAGGTATTCGGGCTGATGCGAAATTCAACGGTACTTCCCCCCGGGAGCGCTGTTGCGTGTCGGAGTGCTGTGAGAATGCGTCGGTGCTGAACCGTGCGATCATCCTGCTGGCCTCGTCGTGTCTCCTGCTGGCGGCGTGCGGGGATTCGCCTGGGTCGGCGGCGACACAGCCGACCGACGTGTCGGAGGATTCTCCGACGACCCTGGCGTACGCGGCGCCCACGACGGTCGGGCCAGAGGCCGACGAGATCATGGATGGCGTCCGGGAGGCGCTGGTGGGGCTACTCATGGAGCGTGAGGGTCTGGACAGGGCAGGTGCCGAGGAACGTGCCGACCTCCTCGTCGAGCAGGGCACCGGATCCGATGTGGTCGAGCAGCAGCTCGCCATCTACGCCAACTGGATGGGCCGGTATCCGGTGCACCCGGTGCTGGGGCGCCACTGGACCGAGGAACAGGCCGAGTGCGCCATCGTGACCATGATGCGCGTCGAGGGCATTGCCCGGACCGGGAACCTGGTGGCTAACGCCAGCACCGGTGGCATGTCGGTCGAGGACGCGCAGGCCCTCGTGCAGCCCGTCGCCTACTGCGTGGACCTCCTGGAGATGGTGCGGGTCGAGCTGGTGACCGTCGGCGTTCCCCAGGACATCGACTGCCTTCTGGACGGTGTCGCCGAGGAGGACGTCGCCTCCTGGTACGTCGCCGTCTTCACCGATGGTCCGGCGGGGTTCAACGCAGCCCTCGGCAAGGGCGTCGACCTGACCTGCCCAACTGACGGCTAGGGCGACTGGCCCTACCGATCGCCGACCAGCTGGCGATCCTTCCCTGAACCCGTCCCGGCAACGGCACCGATCGGCCATCCGTGGCACGATCTGGGCCACGGATCGTTCGCTACGGTCCGGCACTCGTTCCGGCACTCGTTCCGGTCCGTAGGCCCAGCAGGGAGAGGCGATGTCCATCGAACACGAGATCTCGGTCGGGTCCGAGGCAGAGGTCGCTGCGGCGGCCCGCTTCGCCCAGTACGACACGCAGGACATCTGGCAGAAGGACAAGGACCACTTCATCCACCCCTGGACCGACTTCTCCACCTTCCAGGAGCAGGGGTCGCTGGTCGTCGCCGAGTCCGAGGGCGCCTACATCTTCGACAGCGACGGCAAGCGCTACCTCGACGGCATCGGTGGGCTGTGGTGCGTGAACGTCGGCTACGGGCGGGCCGAGATCGGCCGGGCCATGGCCGAACAGGCCACGAAGATGACCTACTACTCGTCGTTCGGCCACCACACCACGATCCCCGTCGCCGAGCTCTCGGCCAAGCTGGCCAGCCTCGCCCCCGGGCCGCTGAACCACGTGCTCTACGGGTCCGGCGGGTCGATGGCCAACGACACCACGGTGCGACTCGTCCACTTCTACTTCAACCAGTTGGGCATGCCCGACAAGAAGATGATCATCACGCGTGAGAACGGCTACCACGGCTCCACCTACCTGGCGATGTCGATGACCGGTATCGACTACGACCACATCGGCTTCGACGTGATCGGCGAGCCGCTCATCCAGCGGGTGTCGGGCCCGGACCTCTACCGGCGTCCCGAGGGAACCACGCCCGAGGAGTACACCGGCCTGCTGCTCGCCGAGTTCCGCGCCAAGGTCGAGTCCCTGGGCCCCGGGAACGTCGCCGCGTTCTTCGCCGAGCCGATCATGGGTGCCGGCGGCGTGCTGGTTCCGCCTCCCGGCTACCTGAAGGGCATGCGCGACCTCTGCACCGAGTTCCAGATCCTCTTCGTGGCCGACGAGGTCGTGACCGCCTTCGGGCGGCTCGGACACTTCTTCGCATCCGAGGGCGTGTTCGGGATCGTCCCTGACATCATCAACTCGGCAAAGGGCCTCACGTCGGCCTATGCACCGCTCTCGGCCACGATCATCTCCGATGCGATCTACGACGTCATCAGCGTCCCGCAGGCCGAGGGGTCGGTGTTCGCCCACGGCTTCACCTACTCCGGCCATCCGGTGTGCTGTGCCGCTGCGCTCGCCAACATCGAGATCATCGAGCAGGAGGACATCTGCGGTCACGTCCGCCGGGTCGGTCCCTACTTCTCCGAGCGGCTTGCCAGCCTGTCGGACCTGGGGATCGTCGGCGACGTCCGTGGCAGCCACTTCATGCAGTGCGTCGAGAACGTGTCCGACAAGGAGACGAAGGAACTCTTCGATCCATCGGTGCACGTGGGGGACCGCGTCGCCGAGGCCTGCGAGAAGCGCGGCCTCATCGTGCGACCCATCGCCCACCTGAACGTGCTCTCGCCGCCGCTGGTGCTGAGCGTCGAGCAGATCGACTGGATGGTCGACGTGCTGCGCGACGGCATCATCGAGGTCCAGGCCGACCTCGTGGCCGAGGGGCTCTGGAACCCGGCGTGACCGCTGCGGGGAGCGACCTGTCCAGCGATCCTCCCCGAGGGCCGTCCTGGGAGGTCCTACCCGACTTCGAACGCTTCAGCCAGGTCGATGACGTCTTCAACCGGTCCTTCTGGGATCCGGAGATCGCCACCGACGAGGCCCGCCGGTTCTTCCGCTCGTACCGCGAGCCGCTCACCGAGTGGCGCAACGCCGCCGGATTCGGGCAACGGGACTATGCGATCCGGAATGCCGCCTGGCAGGTGGTCGACGTCTTCGCCGAGATGCACGATGGCGACGACCTCCGCGACGGCTTCCTGAGCCCGCTCACGCAGCTGCGCGACGGTCCCGAGGACCGGCTCGACCTGGGGACGCCGGCCGAGGCGGCGGCGACCGTGAAGCGGGTGGCGGCGACCTTCGGAGCCGACCTCGTGGGGATCTGTGCCCACGACGAGCGGTGGGTCTACACGGAGAGGTATGCCAGGCACGCCGACGAGGGCCGTTCGGTCGACCTGCCCGATGGCCTGACCAGCGTCATCGTCCTCGGCCAGGCAATGGACCACGACCTGGTGGACACCGTGCCGTCGGCCCTGTCCGGAGCGGCGACCGGCCTGGGTTATTCCAAGGACGTCCTCGTGCTGCTGGCCACGGCCCAGTGGCTCCGCAACCTCGGCTACGAGGCGGTGCCCAGCCTCAACGACTCGGCGCTGGTCATACCCCTGGCAATCCAGGCCGGGCTCGGCGAGTACGGCAGGCACGGCCTGGTCATCACCCCGGAGTTCGGGCCCCGGGTCCGATTCGGGAAGATCTTCACCGATGTCCCGGTGGCCCACGACACGCCGGTCCGGTTCGGCGTGACCGAGTTCTGCGAGTCCTGCAGGCGATGCACGGATGCATGCCCACCGAAGGCGATCGCCGACGGACAGCCGGTTTCGGTGAAGCTCAACCGGTCATCGATCAGTGGAGTCCGGAAGTGGACCACCGACGGTGAGAAGTGCTTCTCCTACTGGGGTCAGATCGCCAGCGACTGCATGATCTGCATTCGGGTCTGCCCGTACAACAAGGACTTCTCGAAGCGACGCCACCGGATCGGCCGCTGTCTGGCGGCCACCCGCCTACGCCCGGTGATGCTCGCCCTGAATGGACGCCTGGGGTTCGGTCGGCGACTCAGGCCGGGCGACTGGTGGTCAGGAGCCACCCGACGGCGAACCTGACGGCGTCAGCCACGACAGGCCCGGCTTACCTGTCCGGTCCGGCCTGTCAGGAGTGCCGTCAGGCCCTGTTGCCGGAGAAGCCCGAGGTCCCGAAGGAACCCATGTCAGCCTCGCCGTCGAGGGCATCGCCCGTGGCTGTCACCGTGACCTTGAAGGACATGGCCATGGGCGACGTGATCTCACCGGTGAACGTGGCCCGGTCGCCCTCCACCGTCCCGTTCTGGATCTCCATGGCTCCGGCCGGACCGGTCATGGTGCCGGTCAGCGTGGCCCCGTCGACCTGACAGGTGAGGGTGCCGTCGTGGTCGCCCATCGGCGTGGGTATGACCAGATTCCAGAATCCGTCCATACCCATCGCTCTGTCCTCTTCGGGGTCAGGTACGGGTGCCGCTGAAGGAGGCGGTGCCGAACGCTCCGAGCTTGGCCTCCCCGGTGATCGAGTCACCATCGACCGTGGCTGTGGACTCGACCTTGATGGGCATGGGCGACGTCATGTTCACCGTCCACGACAAGGTGTCTCCGTCGACCGTGCCGTCTTCGATCTCCACCGAGCCCTGTGGCCCGGACATCGAGCCGGTGAGAGCGTCGCCATCAGTGGCGAGAGTCAGCGTGCCCGCCTGATCGCCCATCGGGGTCTTCATGGTTACGTTCCAGGTGCCGTCGGCGCCCATGGTCCTGCTCCTTTTCCGGCCCGCCGTTCGGCCTAGGCCATATACCCACCGTAGGGCCTGTGACGAGACCACTACGGTTCGGGCGGTCCGGCAGACGGCGGTGAGAAACCCGGCGCGAAACTTGGTTGACTACCGATGGTCCGGGTCAATCTGGCAGTTGTATCGCCGGGATGGTCAGCCAAGATCGTATGAAGTAGTTGTTTCGTCGTTTCCGCGCCGGTGGGCCGAGGAATCTCAACTCGTGCTCAACCCGGAATCCCTGTATGGAAGAAGTGAGAGAACAAAATATGACCGCAAAGCGCGCTTTTGCCCTGCTTGCGTTCCTGGTGGTCTCCGCGTGCGGCGGCAGCGCGGAAACGACCGCACCCACCACGACCGCATCAACTGCGACTCAGGTCCCCGCCACGACCGCCTCCGCCGCCACCGCATCAACTGCGACTCAGGCCCCCGCCACGACTGCGGCAATGACCACGGCTACCGGCTCGGAATATCTAGTTTCCTACACCCTGGTCGACGAAGAGTTCGGAACGATGATGACAGTGACTGTCGACGGGTCGATCCGGACCATCAACAGCAATGCGCTGCCTGATCACGAGACCGGTGACTTTCCCAATAGCGGAAACCCCAACACCATTTCTGAACAAGATGTCAGTTACGACTTCGCTACCGAACCGATCTACACGGGCGCCGCTACCGGCGTCAGGATGACGGGTGTTGCGGTCAATGGAGTGAAGTTTGAGCCTGGTACAGCGGAGAATGTTACGTGTGGAACCGGGGAGACCTTCCGGGTCGAGGCGCTTCAGGACATCTACAACCTCGGGTTCGACTTCAACAATGCCCACGTCCAACCAACGGGTGAGTACCACTATCACGGTGTCTCTCAACTCCTGGTGGAGGCCTATGAGCGCGACGGGGACCTCGTTCATGTGGGTTTCGCTGCTGACGGCTTCCTGATGTATTACTCAAAGTCCGGCGTCTACGAGTCTGGCTATGAGCTGGCAATGGCAGATCGCACCGGCACGGATTGCGTGTTGAGCCTGCCCCCCGGGGACGCGGTCAACATCGATGGAACAAGTCCTGACGGCACCTACACCTCTGACTGGGTCTACAACGAGGGGGGCGGTGCGCTCGATAGCTGCAACGGCATCACGATCGGTGGCGAGTACCTGTACGTCATCACCGATGACTACCCGTACGTGGGTCGCTGCCTCAACGGCGAGGTAGGTGCTGGTGCCGCCGGGCCGGACGGCGGCCCAGGAGCAGGTGGTCCCGGTGATGGCCCGAGTGGCCCACCCGACTTGACCAGGGTGGCAGAGGCCCTCGGCGTGACCGTTGCCGAACTTGAGGCTGCTCTGGGACCCCCACCGCCGGATATTGCCGGAGCAGCGGCCACCTTGGGCGTAGACGTCGAAGTCCTGCGCGAACTCATCGGACGCCCCTGACCGGTCAGCCGGCCAGGCGCCGGAGCGCCTCTGATCCATCGATGCCGTTCACCCGGAAGCGCTTCGTGCGCGAGGTGGCCCCCACCTCCAGGTTGACGGCCGGTCGGCGAAGGCCGAGTGCCCTGGCCAGGGCCCGGCGTGCCGCCTCGGTGGCTCGGCCGTCCTCGGGCGCCGCTCCCACCCGGATACGGATGGTGCCCTCCACGAGGCGTACGTCGTTGCGCCGGGCGTTCGGGGTCACCCGGACCTCCAGCACGCACCACCGGCCGGTCAGGTCAGACACTCTGCGGGTGATCCCATGTCACCGGCACGGTCGCCGGCTTTCGGAACACCAGGCCACGGGCCGACTCGAAGTCGTCGTCGAGGCCGGCGCCGGGGATGAGGTCCAGCACGGCGTCGACCGCCGCGATCGTCTGGAGCCGGGCCAGGTGCAACCCCAGGCACGTATGCGGGCCCCTCACGAAGGCCAGCTGGAGGCTGAGGTTCGGACGACCCACGTCGAAACGGTCCGGGTCGACGAACACGGCCGGGTCCCTGTTGGCGCCGGCAAGGGAGACCGTTACCAGGTCACCGACACTGATCGCTATTCCAGCCAGTTCCACGGCACCTGTGGCGTACCGGTCCACCAGTGTGGCTGCCGGTTCCATCCGGAGGGACTCCTCCACGGCATCGGGCACGAGGGACCGGTCTGCCGCCACGGCTTCGAGCTGGTCGGCGCTGCCCAGGAGGTGGGCCAGGGCGTTGGCCGTCATCCCCTCGGATGTCTCGATGGCTCCGAACATGAGCACGGCCGTATTGGCGAAGAGTTCGTTCGCTGTCAGCGAGCCTCCCTCGGCCACCTCGGCCAGCAGTGAGCCGGCTGAGTCCCGGACCGTGCGGTCCACGACGCTGCGCAGGTCGGCCACGGCCCGGCGGGTGCCGTCGCCCACAGCGCGGCCGGCGTTCACGCCCTCGACACCGTCGACGATCGCCCGGTACCACCCCAGCACCCGATCAGGGTCCGCGTCGGCCAACTCCAGGGCCCGGGCGATCACGCCAACTGCCAGCGGTCCGGCCAGTACCTGCCTCAGGTCGCAGTGGCCGAGGGCCAGGTGCCCGGCCAGCAGTCGCCGCGCCTCGGTGGACGTCCACGCCTCGAATCCATCCCTGACGGCGACCTGTCTGAACGCCGCGGCGAATGGTGTCCGATGGCGTGCATGGTCGTCGCCGTCGGTGGAGAGCATGCTCGGTCCCACCACCTGAGCGGTCGAGAAGCGGGGGTCGTCCACGGTGAAGGAATCGGCGTCTCGTAGCACGGTGAGGGCGGGTTCCCTCCCGGTCACCAGCCAGCCCCCGATGGCCGGTAGCCACGAGACCGGTTCGGCGTCCCGGAGTCGGGCCAGGCACGGGTGGGCGTCGTTGGCCAGGTCCTCGAGGGTCACGGTCGCTCCGACGGGGAAGCGGTCGGTGGAGGAGCGGCCGCCAGAGGAGTCGTAGACGGCGTCCATCGGCCGAGCCTCGCAGACCGGCGCCCCGTGGGGGGCCTCAGCCCAGCACGGTACCGCTGGTGGTCATGCCTGTCCGCAGGCGTGAGAACGTCCCCAGGTCCAGGGTCTGGCCGATGTGGTGGCAGTCCGTCGTCACGGGATCCGCGTCGTGGTCGTGTCCCGCCTCGCAGGCATCCACCAGGTCCACAAGCATCTGGCCGACCAGGGGGGCGTTCTTGAACTGGTTGCCCGACGTGCCGATGGCCAGGTAGAAGCCATCCAACGAGGACCGGTCGTAGATCGGGAGCCAGTCGGGCGTGACGTCGTAGACCCCGGCCAGCCCGGTCGGACGGTGGGGTACGGCAAGGTCGGGAAGGCGACGGGCCAGCCGCCAGACCTGTGCCTCGAAGCACTCCACCGTGGGAGTCGGCGAGACCTCGTCCGGGTCCTCCACCCACTCCAACGGGTCGCAGTCCGGCTCGACACTGCCGACCAGCATGGTGCCCCCGGGCTGGGGGCGGCTGTAGTAGCCGAGGTCCAGGTCGGCCAGCAGTGCACCCCCGTCGTGGAGTCCGAAGCCGGGGGGGCTCCCGACCACGTGTACCTCCTGTCGCATCGGCCGGGTCGACACAGCCATCGAGTCGGCGACACCAGCCAGGCGGTTCAGTGCCGAACTCCAGGGTCCGGCGGCGTTGACCACGACGGGAGCATCGATGGTGGAGCCGTCGGCCAGCTCCACGCCGGCCACCCGTCCACCGCCGGTGGCCACGCCGACCACCCGGGTCCGCAGGCGCAGCACGGTCCCGTGGCGTCTGGCGGCGTCCATCAGGTTCACCGCCGCCAGTTGCGGATCGTCGATGAAGCCCGCGTCGGGGATCAGGACACCGTCGAGGCGGTCGCCCGGTTCGTCGAAGAACCTCTCGTCGTCAGGCCGACGCGGCGGGAAGAAGGCCCGGGTATCGAGACGGGGGAACCGCCCGGCCAGGGCATCGCGGTCCAGTTCCTCCCAGTCCACTCCGACGTCCGTCAGGAGTCCCAGCATCCGGGCCCGGTCGAAGCCCGGTGACTCCAGCAGGATCGTCGGACAGCCGTGGAAGGTGGCGAGGGGGCCGGCCCCCTCGGGCACCTCGAGGTGGTCGGCCCAGGTCCACCATCGGTGAGCGGACTCCCAGGCCGACATCACCCCGGCGAGTGTGGAGTAGTTGTACCTGATCACCGCCGAGCTGGAGCTGGTGGATCCGCCTCCCACCGACATGCCCTTGTCGACGACGGTGACGGTGCGGCCCGACCGCTGCATTTCGAGGGCGATCGAAGCCCCCAGCACCCCCGCTCCGACCACCACCACGTCCGGCATCCGAGGCAGCCTAGGAGGGCGTCGTCGGCGGATCGGGGCCTGGCCAGGGGTTGGTCCGGACCTGGCGACCGGGTGCCGCCGATCCTGTGTGTGGAATTTCACCCAGAAGGGAGTGACAACCACCGTGCTGGAACGTAGGTACGATCGGAGGAGTCGGTTGGAGTCGGGAGTGGGCTGGAGTTCCCACTCTGCTTCTCCCGCCGATTGACGCCGAGGCAGGGGGAGCCCAGTGACGACAGTGGACGATCAGGCAGGAATCACCTCCTCCTTCTCATCGGACGACGTCTGTCGGGTGGTCGGAGAACGTGTCCGTGATGCACGTCGCGCCCTCGGGCTGACCATGGCGCAGTTCGCCGAGGTGGCGGAGATCTCCCTCGGCATGGTGTCCAAGATCGAGCACGGCCAGACCTCGCCGAGCCTCTCCACGCTCACGCGCCTGGCCCATGCAGCCGCCGTGCCGATCACCGCCTTCTTCCGTGGCCTGGACGAGGAACACGACGTCGTGATCGTGAGGGCCGGCGAGCGCATGGAGATCCTCCACGAGGGCAGCCGCCCCGGCCACGTGTACGAGGACCTCGGGTCGCTACGCGGTAGGACCAGGATCATCGAGCCGATGATGGTCACCCTGGAGTCGGCCGACGACGTGTTTCCACTCTTCCAGCACGAGGGTGTCGAGTTTCTCCACATCCTGGAAGGTGTCATGGAGTACGGGTACGGGCCCAGCAACTACGTGCTCGGGCCGGGTGACACGATCCAGATCCACGGTGAGGTGGCCCACGGCCCTGTCAGGCTCGTCGAGTTGCCGGTCCGGTTCATGTCGGTCAAGGTCTTTCCGGCAGCGGAGTAGCGAGACGAAATGGGAATTCTCTGGCTGATGGGCGCACATCAGAGCGCCGTCCTCTTCCTGCTGCTGGTCGCCGCCCTCGGGCTGACATGGTGGGAGGCCCGCCAGCAGAAGTTCGACACTCGGCTCACCTTCTGGTGGATCTCGGTCGTGGGCATGACGCACGTGCTGGGCTATCTAGCCCTTCGCCTCTGGGTGTCCTATCAGGAAAGGCAGGACCGATGAACTGGTTCCGACAGTGGTCGATCGCCGCCAGGGTGTTCGTGGTCCTGGTCGTGATCCTCATCGGGGGCTACCTCGGTGGGTGCCTGGGAGGTACCGGCATCGCCGGCGACGAGGCGGTCCGGATCGCCCGCGCCGAGATCGACTTCGTTCCCCAGCACACCAACGCCGAGTTGGGTCGTAAGGGCTTTCCGCCGACGGCGGTATGGGGCATCACCTTCTGGATAGAGGCCGAGGGAACCGACGGCGGCTTCGAGCGCCGGACGGCCGTCGAGATCCACGCCGACACCGGCGTCGTGATCGCCGTCCACCACAACCCCTGATCCCCGGACGGAGTCGCCCGTGGCGGCCCGTTCGGGGTCCGAATGCCCACCGGTCAGGCCTACTCTCCACTCCCCAGGACCTTTACTGGGGAGGAGGAACATTTCCTAGCGTGGGCGGTGGGCTAGTGCTAGTGTGACATTCGTAACAGTACCGGTCGGCATGTCCGACGGTCCGGGGTGGGGACCAGGGGCATGGAATCGGACCGGTAGGTCCATCTAAGGGGGAGAAACCACCATGCACGTGTTTGTTCGCAGTCCGGGTGAGGAGGTGACGGCACGATGATGGGCGATGACATCTTCATTGAGAATTACTACTTCGTGACGGTGGTCTTCATGTGGTTCCTCCACGTGGGATTCATGAGTTACGAAGCAGGCGTGAGCCGCCGCAAGAACGTCATGTCGACGGCGGTCAAGAACATCATGACCATCGCCGTGGTGACACCGGCGTTCTACTACGCCGGTTGGTGGACGTACTTCTGCATGTCGCAGGGGTTCATTCCGAGCGTCGGCGATGCCATCCACGGTGCCGAGTGCACGTGGGGCAACCCGTGGGGCGAGTTGATGGGTCCCAACATCGGCGACCACGTCATGGCCGTCTTCTGGGCGGCGTTCCTGCTGTTCTCCTGGACCACCGGCTCGATCATGTCGGGTGCCTGCATCGAGCGCATCCGCGTCTCGGCGTACCTGGTGCTCACCGTGTTCCTGGGTGCGTTCGTCTGGATCCTCGCCGCAGCGTGGGGCTGGAGCTGGCACGGTTGGCTCACGGTCCACTTCGGCTTCCATGACTTCGCCGCTTCCGGTGTGGTGCACGGCATAGCCGGGATATTCGCCCTGGGCGTCCTTTTCAACCTGGGTCCACGGGTCGGGAAGTTCGACGACTCCGGAGGTACACGGGCGTTCAAGCCCCACAACCTCCACATGACCCTCATGGGCCTGATGATCATCTTCACGGCCTTCTACGCCTTCTACGCGGCGTGCCTGGCGGTACTGCCCGGTGAGGCTCCGGGTTGGAACACGATCTACTACAACCCGACCACGTTGGGTGCCATCACCTACACGATCACCATCGCCTTCGCGGGTGGCTTCATGAGCGGCTACATCTGCTCCAAGGGGGATCCGTTCTGGACCCTCTCGGGCGGTCTCGCCGGCGTGATCGCAGTGTCGTCAGGTGCGGACGTCTACGCCCCGTCGCTGACCTACCTGCTGGCAATGGCCGGTGCGGCGTTCGCCGTGTGGATCGGCACCTGGCAGGAGACGAAGATGAGGGTGGATGATGCGGTCGGGGCGGTGGCGGTCCACGGCTGGACGGGAATGCTGGGCGTGCTCTTCATGGGCATCTTCGCCAGCGGCTATCCAACCGGTGGATTCTCGGGCAACGTCCGGGTGACCATCCTTGGCCAGCTTGTGGGCATTGCCACGTTCATACCGTTGGCCTTCCTATCCGGCTACGCGATCTCGTGGGTCCTGAAGCGGGCCAACCTGCTTCGGGTCCCGCTAGAGGTGGAGCTCGAGGGCATCGACCTCGCCGAGTTCGGCACGGACTTCTACCCGGACTTCGCTGCCACCGACGAGGTCATAGTCGAGGCCGACGGCACAGAGGTACCAGCGGCACCGGTACTCGTCAGGGCCGCCAGTCAGGTGATCCGAGGCTGATCAATGCTGGAACTCATCGGGGCCATCGCACTGATGTACGCAGTCGTCCTGGCTGCGGGCATCTGGGCGACCCGAAAGTCAAGGGCCCTGCGTGAGGCAGAAGCGAACGACATCGACAGTTCAGTCTGAAAAGGAGTGTGAAAAGTCATGGATAGTTTTCCCTACGCCGATTGGGCGGAGGCACTTGAAGCGAACAGTGCCATATACACCTTTGCCGACAACGAGAGCATCATCTTCCTGCTCACGGGCCTGGGTATCGCAGCGTTCCTGTTGAGCATGATCCACATCATCAGGACCGAGGACAAGAACCTCAACCACGCGGCCGCACGGCTGGCCGCACGGGATGCTGCACCGACTGCACCGATGGGAGGTGAGTGAGATGGCCGGCAAGCAGATCGAGTTCCAGGAGAACCACACCCATAAGAAGAGCTACGAGCGTGGGATGCTGATCCTGTCAGCTCTGTGCATCGTGTTCGTCATCATCGCGGTGAACGTCGTCGGTGGTGGCGGTACTTGCTGCTAGTCCCGACCAGCAGCAGCCACTGAGAAGAGAAGTAGTCAGATGAGGGCGGCGGTGCGCCTCCGCGTTGCGGAGGTGGCCGCCGCCGTCATCGTCTTCTCGGCGTTCATGCCCTGGGCCGTTGATGACGGGCGGACGCTGCGGGGTATCCAGGTCGGCGAGGGGCAGTTGGTGATCCTCACGGCCATCGTGACGATCGCGATGATCCGCATGGGTAGCCGTCTGGCGTGGTTCGCAGCCGGATTCTCCGCAGCCGTACTGTGGCGGGAGTGGTTGTCCAGCGGCGAGTTCGTCAGGAGTCTCGGCCTCCTCACCAGCGCCCTGGCGGCGACCGTGGCCGTCGTCTTCCTCGTCTGGAACATGTTCGCCGAGGTGAGGTCACCCGGCGGGGACTGACCCTCCAGTTGCCTGGCATCTCAAGTTGATGGACGGCCACCGCTACGACGTCGCCGTGGTCGGGTCGGGCATGCTCGGAAGTTCTGCCGCCCGGCACCTGGCCGACGCCGGTTGCGATGTGGTCCTCGTCGGCCAGCCGGAGCCGGCCGACCGCCGAAGCCACACGGGCGTGTTCGCAAGCCACCACGACATCGCCCGCGTCTGCCGCACGATCGACCCGGACCCGCTCCGGGCCTGGTTGGCTCAGCGGTCGGTGGAACAGTTCGAGATGCTGATGGCCCGTACCGACGTGAGGTGCACCTCCGGGACGGGTCACCTGTGGGTGGAGGCGTCGGACGGCATCGATCTCCTGGCCATCGCCGACGAGCGGTTTGATCTTGGGTGCAGCCGTCGACCAGCGGCCGGGGCCATGGCCGACATGGCGTATCTGTCCATACCGGAGGGCCTGGACACCATGTACGAGCCGGCGCCCGCCGGCTACGTGGACCCGAGGGCCCACGTCCGCTCTGAGGTGCTCGCCGCTGCCGGGGCCGGGGCAATCGTGGTCGACGCCCTGGTCGGCTCGGTCACGGTTTCCGGCCACTGCGTCGAGGTGGGTACCGATGTCGGAGCGGTCAGCGCCGACCGGGTGCTGCTGGCCACCGGGGCCTTCTCGGGGCACGGTGACACGCCGCTCGCCAACCTGGACGTCGAGTACGCACTCCACACCCAGCTATACGTGGCCCTGGACGGCGACGAGGCGGACCGGTTGTCCGGAATGCCCAGCATCATCGCCAAGCTCGCGGATCCGGCCGACGACTTCTACCTGACGCCGCCCGTGCCGGATCCGGCCCGACCGGGCTACCACCTTCTCAAGATCGGGACGCCGCAGGACGACCACGTCCGGTCGTCGGCCGCTGATCTGGGGGCGTGGTACCGGACCGACGGTGATCCGGCTACGGCGGCGCGACTCGACCGGATCCTCGGGGGTCTGCTCCCCGGATTGCGGGTGGCTGGTCGGTGGACCGGCTCGTGCGTCACCACCTACACGCCGACCGGCCATCCGGCGATCGACTGGGTGGGCGCGGGCGTAGGGCGGATCGCCTGCTGCGTCGGCGGCAACGGCTACGCAGCCAAGTGCGCACCGGCACTGGGTGGCCTGGCGGCGGGGATGCTTGTCGGTGACCCGTGGCCGACGGAGGTGGACCGGGACCTCTTCCGGGCCCGGTTCCGCCAGTAGGTCCGTTCCCACGTAGGCCAGTATCCAGATAGGCCCGGCAGGCGATCTGGGACCAGTTGCGGGAGCGCTCCTAGCTGCGCACGCGCTCCTTGTCCGGGTCGTAGTGCGGGAAGCGCACGACGGTTGCCGGTAGACGCTTCTGGTGGCCGTCCATCTTTCCCACCTCGACCTCGGTGCCGATCCCGGCGTGCTCCACCGACAGTCGGGCCAGGGCGATGTTCTTCCGCAGGATCGGTGACCGGGCCCCGCTGGTGATGGTGCCGACCTGCTGGCGGTCGACCATGACCGGATCGCCTGTGCCCACCAGGTCGTCGCCGACCAGGTCCAGGCCGACCAGGACGCGCTGCGGGTGCTCCTTGGCACGGACCAGGGCATCGCGACCGATGAAGTCGTCCTCCTTGGTCTTGAGCGGAACCGTGAAGCCGATGCCGGCCTCGAAGGGGTTCGTCTGGTCGCAGAACTCGGCACCGGCGTAGATCAGCCCGGCCTCGACGCGCAGCATGTCCAGGGCCTCGAACCCGAGTGGCGTGAGGCCCTTCGGTTCCCCGGCCTCCCAGATGGCGTCCCACACCTCCGGCGCCTTCGAGGGGTGGCAGAAGATCTCGAAGCCCAGCTCGCCCGTATAGCCGGTGCGCGACAGGATGATCGGAATGCCGTCGGCGTGGCCGATCCGGGCCACGGAGAGGCGGAACCAGCCCAGCTCCTCGACGGATGCCTGGTCGGGTCGGGTCCAGATGACTTCCGAGAGGATTTCCCGGCTGAGTGGCCCCTGGACCTGCACGTTGTGGAGCTGGTCGGTGGAGTCGCGGACCCATGCGTGGAGCCCGAGCTCCTTGGCCTGCTTCCGCAGCCAGAGCCCGCTGGCGTCCGAGCCGCCGATCCACCGGAAGTTGTCGGGACCCAGTCGGAACAGCGTCCCGTCGTCGATCATGCCGCCAGTGTCGTAGCACATCGCCGTGTAGACGATCTGGCAGACGGCCAGCTTGCGGACGTTGCGGGTCATGCAGGTCTGGAGCAGCAGCTCGGCGTCCGGTCCCGTCACCTCGTACTTGCGTAGCGGGGACAGGTCGATGATCCCGGCCTTCTCGCGGGTGGCCCAGTACTCGTCGATCGGGCCGTGGTTGGTGTAGCTGTTGGCCAACCAGAAGCCGTTGTACTCCGTGAAGTTCCGGGTGAGGGCGGAGGTCCGGGGGTGGAAGCCGGTCTCCTTGGTCAGCTCTGGGTCGGCATCGGTTGTCATGCGGAAGGCCGTCGCTTTCTTGAAGGTGCTGGTTGCCGGGTAGACGCGGACGTGGATGTCGGTGGGCTGCCAACCGTTGGCGGCGTCGATGTCGCAGGGGCACGCCGACGAAACGCAGATCAGGTCGGTCAGTGCCTCGAGCAGGACGTAGTCGCCGGGCCGGGACCACGGCTCCTCGAAGAAGAGCTGGTTGGAGTCGTCCAGGTTGGTGTTGTAGAAGAAGTTGATTGCCCCCCAGCCACGCCGGGGGGCAATGCCGTACGGGGCCAGAACGGAGTTGAAGTTGTCGCTGCAGTTGATGTGGCCCGGGTAGCCCATGTCCTCGTAGTACTTGGCGTTGCAGGCCGTGTTGAAGGTGTCGTGGCGGCCCACCGTGTCGTGGATGATCTCCACCATCGGCTGGAAGTCGTGCGTGAAGTACTTGGCGTAGAGGCCCGGCATCGGGTAGCTGGCGCCCATGAGGCTGCGGGTGATCGTGGCGTCCAGTGCAGCCTCCACGCCGCCTTCCAGGCGGGCGGCGTCGAAGCACTGGAAGTCCGAGCATTCGCGTCCCTCCACGTCGATGACCTGGATGGACTCGCCGGCCTTCACCTCGTAGGCCCGTGCCGTGGAGGCCTTGATGCGGAGGTCCTGGTTCTGGTCGGCCAGCGGGGTGGGGAGGATCTCGAGGCCGGGCGCCGGGGGAGCGGTCCGGTGGATGAAGGCGATGACGTCGGTCGGTGTGTTCTGGTCCTCGGGGGACATGTCGCCGCCCGGTACGCCGATCACGCACACCACGTCGGCCGAAGCGGTCATCCAGACGGTCTCGGCTGCGGCCGAGTCCCGGGAGAAGCAGTGGATGGCGGTGGTGGCGCCCAGGTCGATGCCCCTGACGGCGAGGGCCTCAGCCACCCTCCGGGCGTCGTGCTGGTTGCCGGCCAGGATCGCTGCGATGCCCGTGGCCGGAGCACCCGACGAGTGGCCGAGTAGGCCGGGGTCGGACTTCCCGTCCCGGTCGAAGGCCGCCACCTCGACGGGCTGGCAGCCCTCGGGATCGATGATCTCGAGCCTGTCGCCGGCACCCATGAGCACGGCGGTGACGGCGCCTCCGGTGATCCGGTAGCGCTCCACGCCGGGTTCGAAGTTGGCCATGCCGGGCATGAGGAGCCGGGAGCGCTCTGCCACCGTGATCGTCATCTTCTTCCCCCTGGCGCCCGTTCCCGGGCCGGTCGACGCCTAGTCATCTCAGGGCGCGCCATCGCAACACCTTGTGACCAGCGTAACCCAACACAATCACCCCTCTGTGTGGAGAACCTTTCCTGCAGAGGAAGATTTCACTGGCAGTGCTTGTTCTTGATTGCTATGGTACCGCAGTCCGGCAGACGTGGCCGCGGGCACACTTCAGTGGAAACCGGCGGTCAGGTGGAAAGCGCCCCAGGGCGTGAGGGGGAGAACATGACTGACATCCAGGAGTTCATCGAGGCACCGGGGCGGGCCGAGCAGGTTGCCGAGATCCAGAAGCGGATCGAGGTCGAGGGAATCCAGTACCTCTACTGCCAGTTCGTTTCCGTCACCGGGCGGATCATGGGCAAAGGCATACCGGCCAAGCACTTCGCCACGATCGCCAACAAGGGCTTCCAGCTCGTCTACGGCTCGACGGCCAACCTGTTCGTCGACCGCCACGGCCAGTACATCGGCTACGGACCCGAGTCACGTGAGCTGGTCGGCGTCGCCGAGACCGACACCTTCTGCAAGCTTCCCTGGGACTCCAAGACCGCCCGCGTCTTCTGCACCCTGTTCCGGGGGCGTGAGGAAGAAGTCGACCCCGGGGCCTTCCTCACCTCGGACTGTCGCGGAAACCTGCACCGCATCCACAAGGAGTTCGAGGCCAAGACCGGCCTCCACCTCCGGGCCGGTTGCGAGCCCGAGATGATGTGGCTCAAGGCCGACGAGAACGGCAAGCCCACCGTCGAGGGCCTCACCAAGCCGAACTGCTACCACATCGACCAGTTCGCAGAACTTCAGCCGCTCATCCACCGGGTGGTGGAGTACGGCGAGGCCATGGGCCTGGACATGATCCAGGGTGATCACGAGGACGCTCCGGGCCAGTTGGAGCTGAACTTCAACTTCGACCGTGCCGACCTCACGGCCGACCGGCTCACCACCTACCGCCAGATCTGCAAGCAGGTCGGGCGTGAGATGGGTGCCTTCCCGTGCTTCATGCCCAAGCCGTTCGTGGGCGTGTCGGCCAACGGCTGCCACCACAACATCTCCCTCTGGACCGGCGAGCCTGATGAGGGTGGCGAGAACAAGTTCATGCCCGAGGGCGACAACCCGCAGATCCCAGGTGCCATCGGCATGCAGGCCATCGGCGGGATCATGAAGCACCTGAACGCCCTGACCTGCTTGGGCTCACCGACCGTCAACTCCTACCGGCGCCTCTGGGACACCGGCTTCTGGGCCCCGGTCTTCGCCGACTGGGGCTTCCAGAACCGCACGACCGCCCTGCGAATCAGCGCCCCCGGACGGTTCGAGTACCGCTCGGTGGACTCGGCGGTCAACCCGTACCTGACGTTCGCAGCCCTCCTCAAGTCCATGGAGGACGGCCTGGACAACGATCTGGACCCGGGTCCGCCCGAGGAGCGCAACATCTACGAGGCGATGGAAGAGGGCAAGCAGGTAAAGAAGATCCCGATGAACCTCGGTGAGGCGCTCCAGGCCCTGGCCGCCGACGAGGTCGTCAAGAGTGCCCTTCCCGGTGACATGTACAGGGTGTTCGAGCACTACAAGCGCGACGAGTGGGAGCGCTTCATGGCCACTGTGACCGAATGGGATGTCGAGGAGTACCTAGACATTCTTCCGTAGGGCGCTATTTCCTCCGGGGGCGCGATCCTCGGCAGGACACCACCCGCGGCCAGCAGACCCAGAGAACAAGAGCGCAGGAGACACGCCATGTGCGGCATAGCTGGCATCATCCATCGAGATGGAGCAGCGAGTATCGGTGACGAGCTCACCGCGATGCTCAATTCCATGAAGCACCGGGGCCCCGACTCGACGGGCTACGCCATCTACGGACCGGCAGATGAAATGGTCATCGTCCGGTTCATGCTGGCCGAACCCAACGACTTCACCGGCTTCGGCATGGATGAGAAGTTGGAAAGGAACCGGGCCGAGGTGGAGTCCCGTCTGGCCAAGATCGGCGCCGAGGTGGCGACCATCCAGAATGAGACCGGCTACGCCTTTCGGGCCACCATCCGTTACGGCGGTGACCTGAAGCCCCTCGCCGACTACCTGGAGGACATCCCGGGCTGCAAGGTGCTCTCGCTGGGTAGTTCGCTCGAGATCATCAAGGACCTCGGCGACGCCAACACGGTGCATGACCAGTACGGGCTCGCCAAGGTGTCGGGCACGCACGGCATTGGGCACGTACGGATGGCCACCGAGTCGGACGTGGACCTGGCCAGTGCCCATCCCTACTGGGCCTACCCGTTCGCCGACGTGGCGGTCGTGCACAACGGCCAGCTCACCAACTACCACGCGTGGCGGCGTCGCCTGGAGCGGATGGGCCACCGGTTCCAGTCCGAGTGCGACTCCGAGATCATCGCCGTGTACCTCGCACAGCAGCTTGAGAACGGCCTTCCGCTGGAGACGGCCATGAAGCACAGCCTGGACGACTTCGACGGCGTGTACACCTACCTCGTCGCCACCGGCAACGAGTTGGGCATCGCAAAGGACGAGATGGCGGCCAAGCCGCTGGTGCTCATGGAGACCGAGAACCTGGTGGCGATGGCCTCCGAGGAGATCGCCATCCGGGCACTCGTCGGAACCGAGGTCGAGACCAGGGATCCGTTCGAGAACGAGGTGTTGACATGGCAGGTATGAACACCAAGAGCGGCGTCGTATACGACGCCCGTGGCCTGGTGGAGCCGGATCCGGAGCCGCCCATGACGGCGGTGATCGACGGCGCCAGCGCCACAATCGACGCCACCGACCTCACGACCCGCAAGATCAACCTGGAGTTGAAGCGCATCGTCTACGACGAGGGCGTCAACGAGGTCACGATCCTGAACCCGGGTTCCAAGCACTCCCTGGGCGTCGGCATCCTGAAGCGCTGCAGGCTGGTCTTCGAGGGCAGCCCCGGCTGGTACGCCTGCGGCCTCATAGACGGACCCGAGGTCCAGATCAACGGCCGTGTCGGCTGGGCACTCGGCGAGAACATGATGTCCGGATCCATCGTCGTCGAGGGTCCCGCCGGCTCCCTGACCGGCGCAGCCCTGCGTGGTGGCGACCTCGTCATCAAGGGCAACGTCGGCGCCAGGACCGGCATCGACCAGAAGGGCGGCACGATCATCACCATGGGGAGCGCCGGGATCAACACCGGCTTCATGATGCAGCGAGGCCGCCAGATCATCTGCGGCGACGCCAACGACGGCCTGGGCGACTCGATGTACGACGGCATCATCTACGTCGGCGGGAAGATCGCCTCGCTCGGCGTGGACTGCGTGCCGGCCGAGATGACCGACGAGGACCACGAGTTCATCACCCGCAAGTTCGACATATACGACCTCGGCACCCCGCCGGACTTCAACAAGTTCGAGTGCGGCAAGGCGCTCCACAACTACGACGCCCTGGAACCCTCCGAGCGCAAGCTCGTGCTCTAGGAGGAGATGACGATGCCAGAAGCAAACGACATCAAGGGCGTGGACACTGCGCCGGTCGCCACGAACGCCGCCACCGACGTCCTCGGCAAGAGCAAGATCTTCACGCCGGAGGTAATCAACGACATCCACGTGAAGGCCGAACTCGGCCGCTACCGGATGCGTGGTTTCTCGCTGTTCAAGAAGATCCCGCACTGGGACGAGCTGGTGTTCCTGCCCGGAACCCTGACCCGCTTCGTGATCGAGGGTTACCGGGAGAAGTGCGAGACCAAGACGGTCATCGGTAGCCGGTTCGCCCACACGCCCCTCGAGCTGGACATACCCGTCTACATCACCGGCATGAGCTTCGGAGCGCTATCGATCGAGGCCAAGTCGGCCCTCGCCAAGGGCGCCTCGATGGCGGGCTCGGCGACGTGTTCCGGTGAGGGCGGCATGATCCCGCCAGAGCGGGACCTCTCCACGAGGTGGTTCTACCAGGTCATCCAGAGCCGCTACGGCTTCAACCCCCACCACCTCATGCTTGCCGATGCCGTCGAGTTCTTCATCGGCCAGGGCTGCAAGGTCGGCCTGGGTGGCCACCTCATGGGCCAGAAGGTCACCGAGCAGGTGGCCGAGATGCGCTCCCTGCCCGCCGGCATCGACCAGCGGTCCCCGGCACGCCACCCCGACTGGATCGGTCCCGACGACCTTTCGTTGAAGATCCAGGAGATCCGGGAAGCCACCAACTACCAGATACCGATCCAGCTCAAGTTGGGATCCTCGCGGGTCTATGACGATGTGCGGATGGCCGCCAAGTGCGGTCCCGACTCCATCTTCCTGGATGGGGCCGAGGGTGGAACCGGAGCTGGACCGCACCTGGCCACGGAGGAGACCGGCATCCCGCTGATGGCCGCCATCCCCGAGGCCCGACGTGCCCTCGAGGACGTGGGCCTCATCGACGAGGTGGACCTCGTCGTGGCCGGTGGAATCCGCAACGGTGGTGACGTCGCCAAGTGCCTGGCCCTCGGGGCCAAGGCCTGCGCGATCGGTACCGCTGCCCTGATGGCGCTGAACTGCAACAAGCACATCGAGGGGGTCACCGACTACGAGGGCACCATCGGCGTGCCGGCCGGCGAGTGCTACCACTGCCACACTGGTCGCTGCCCGGTGGGCGTCGCCACCCAGGACGTGGAGCTGCGTGCACGCCTCGACATCGACGAGGCGGCCCTGCGGGTCTACAACTTCCTGCACACGCTGACCATGGAGGTCCAGCTGCTGGCGAGGGCCTGTGGCAAGACCAACATCCACAACCTCGAGCCGGAGGACCTCGCGGCCCTCACGCACGAGGCTTCAGCCATGGCCAAGGTGCCGTTGGCCGGAACCACCTACATCCCCGGTGTCAGCGAAGAGCGGGCGCTTGCGGAGATGAAGGAAATGCTGGCAAAGCAGATCGCCGGAAGCGGGAGCTGAGGACCATGGCCGCAAAGCACACCGTCGCAATCGATGCCGAGGCCCTCGCCGGTCGTCGGTTCGAGTACCAGGAGGACGTCTCGCTCGTCGAGGACCTCGACCTGATGGAGTTGACGCCGGGCAAGGACCTCAACTGGCTGGAGGACATCCACCTTCTCGAGGAGCAGGGCACCCCCGCGGTGTTCGACCGGTATTCCAACGCCTTCCTGAAGATCTACTTCGACATACCGGAGGGCCGGGAGGACGAGCTGGCCCGCAAGGTGCTGATGAAGCACCTCATCTCCGGCAACTCCTACGGCATCCAGCTGAAGGAGAAGCACTGCAAGTACCACCAGGTCGAGCTCGGGCCGTGGGTCGCCAACTCGAAGTCGGTGGGCGACAACTACCAGCGCCCGATCCTGGAGGGCTGGGAGCCGCCGGCCCACTAGCCGACGGACGGCGGTAACCCCCAGATTCGGGTCCGTCGTCGCCATGTCGGCGGGCCTGGCAATGCAACCCTAGGAACACGATGACCGCTGGTCCGGCCACCGGGCCACTCTGAGACAGGAGTGCCCAATGAGCACGTCCGGCAAGCTTCCCGAGTCCATCAGCTACTGCATCATCGGAGCCGGCATCCACGGCCTCTCGACGGCATGGCACCTGGCCCGTGAGCTGAAGGCCCGCGGTACCGGCAGCGGTGATGACGTCGTCATCATCGAGAAGTCCCAGGCGGGCGCCGGGCCATCTGGAATCGCCTGTGGCGTGGTTCGCAACAACTACTTCCAGCCCGCTATGCGTGAGTTGATGGCCCATTCCGTCGAGGTGTGGGACGCCAACGCAGAGGCGTTCGAGTACCACCCGGTCGGCTACCTCCAGATCTCGTACGACGAGATGGGCGAGGACGTTGCCACGATCCACGAGCAGCAGAAGGCCATCGGCTACGAGTCGGAGTTCATCGATGGCGTGGCGGCCACCCGGGAGCACATGAAGGGCATCTTCAGCGACTGGCGGGCAACAGGCGTCAGCAGCGTGCTGCACGAGAAGAAGGGCGGCTACGCCCACAACATGGCCACCGTGAACGGCCTGCTGGCAAAGGTGCAGGCCGAGGGCGTGAACATCGTGTCCGACACGCTGGTCACCGAACTGGCCGTCAACGGCGGTGCCGTCACCCACGTGGTCACCAGTCGCGGGATGGTGGAGGTCGACCACGTGATCGCCGCCGCCGGTCCGTGGGTGCCGAAGCTCTGGGAGATGCTGGACCTGCCGGACACCACCGACATCGTGTCGGGGGGTATCACCCACAACGTTCCCACCTGGAAGTTCTGGGCCCTCCAGGAGGGCACGCTGGACGTCGACCCCGGCTACCTCATGAACAACGACGGCTCGATGCCGCCGGTCGTGCACGTGGATGCCGATGCCCCGCTGCACGACGAGGACGGCAACCTGCTGGTCGAGGGCAAGTGGGGCGTCTACTACAAGCCCGACTTCAACTTCGGAGGGGTCCAGGGCGGGTACATGCCGTACCCGGTGGAGAAGCCCTGGCGTGACGTGGCCATCGACCCGTACGGTCCCGCCAGCCCCGACTTCGTGGTGGGCGAGGACTTCCGTGCCGTGTGGGCCGCAGCGCTGTCGCACTGCCAGGAGCGCTTCGAGGGCAAGGCCCACCTGATGAGCAAGGTGCCGTCCGGTGGCATCGGTGCGTTCACCCCGGACAGCTTTCCGGTGCTGGACACCTTCTGCGAGAACGTCTACGTGATCGCCGACTCCAACCACGGGTTCAAGATGATCGGACTGGGTGCCCTGGTGGCCAAGGAACTCTGCGGCGACACGCAGGCCCTCCTGGAGCCTTTCCGGTACAGCCGCTACGCCCTGGGCAGGCTGCATCCGGTGAGCAACTCGCCCTACCCCTGGAGTTAGGCAGGGCCCCGGAGCCAGCCGCGACCTCCCGTCACCGGGTCGCCTGCATCTAGTCTCCGGCCGGTGAACGGTCGAACCAGCGAGGGCCTCCCACCGGAGGGCTTCCCCCGACAACACGCCCGTACCCGCCGGTTCACCTGCGGTGCGCCGCGTGACGTGGCGGTGGCCGATGACGGCTCCCGGGTGCTGTTCCTGCGCTCGGGTTCAGGAGACGATCCGGTCAATGCCCTCTGGCTGCTGTGCCCCTCCACGGGCGAGGAGAGCCTGGTGGCGGACCCGTCGAGCCTCCCGGGCGCCGTGGACCATGGCGCCCTGCCGGCTGCGGAGCTGGCACGACGCGAGAGGGTCCGCGAGTCGGCGTCCGGCATCGTCGCCTACGACGCCCTGGCTGACCTCTCCCGGGCGTGCTTCGCCGTCGACGGTCGGGTGTTCCTGGTGGAGGTACCCACACCGGGTGTGCCTGCTGCCGGAGTTGCAGGTGCTGGAGATGTTCCCGGGGTTGGACCCGGACCGTCACCGGCTCGGATCGTGGAGCTTCCGTCCTCCGGGGATGCCTTTGACCCCAGGCTCAGTCCGGACGGTTCGGCGGTGGCATACGTGTCCGGTTCCTCGCTGCGAATCACCGGATCCGGTGGGGACCGTCGCCTGGTGGGCGGTTCCACGCCGACCGTGTCGTGGGGCTCGGCGGAGTTCATCGCCGCCGAGGAGATGGGGCGGTCCCGTGGACACTGGTGGTCGCCGGACGGAAGTCGGCTGTTGGTCGCCCGGGTGGACACGGTCGACGTGTCCGAGTGGTGGATCTCGTCTCCCGTGGACCCGTCGGCGCCGCCGAGGGCGATCAGGTACCCGGCAGCCGGTTCCACCAACGCAACGGTCGGCCTGGCGGTGGTGGACCTGGACGGGACCACGACCGACGTTGACTGGCACGCCGAGGGAACGTTCGAGTACCTGGCCGGCGTGGCCTGGCCGGCCGGAGGCAGACCCACCGTGGTGGCCCAGAGCCGCGACCAGAGGACCGTGGTCGTGCTGGACGTGGATCCGGCCACCGGAGCCACCACCGAGCGGTCACGCACCGTGGACGACCGCTGGGTGGACCTCGTGCCCGGAACCCCACGCCTCCCGGCGGGTGGCGCAGTCGTCACAGCGGAATCCAGGGACGGCACGAATCGCCTGGTGATCGACGGGGTGGCCGTGTCGCCGGACGGGATGCAGGTCCGGTCCGTGGCAGGCATCACCGGGGATGGCTCCGTCGTGGTGCTGGCGTCGAGTGACCCGTTGGACGTCGAGGTGGTGCGGATCGCTCCGGAGGGGGCCGTCGAGGTTGTGGCCGGCGGGGAGGGCGTGCGTTCTGCGGCGGTCGGTGGCGGGGTGGTCGTGGTCTCGACGGCCAACCTGGGGGGATCCTCGACTGTGGTCCTCCCTGGTGGCCATGCGATCGCCAGCCACGCCGAGCAACCCGTGGTCAGGCCCCGGCCCGGCTTCCACATCGTCGGTGGGCGTGACCTACGGGCCGCCGTCCTGGTTCCCGACGGACACGACGGATCGCCACTGCCGGTTCTCCTGGACCCCTACGGCGGCCCGCACGCACAGCGGGTCCAGAGGGCCCGTGGGCAGTTCCTGACCTCGCAGTGGTTCGCCGACCAGGGGTTCGTCGTGGTCGTGGCCGACGGTCGGGGCACCCCCGGACGTGGACCTGAATGGGAGCGGGCGGTGAGCGGCGACCTGGCGGAACCGGTGCTCGAGGACCAGGTGGATGCCCTCCAGGCCCTGGCGGCGTCGGACGACAGGCTGGACCTTGGTCGTGTGGCGGTCCGCGGCTGGTCGTTCGGGGGCTACCTGGCCGCCCTGGCGGTGCTGCGTCGGCCCGACGTGTTCCACGCTGCGATCGCCGGTGCTCCGGTGACGGACTGGCGCCTCTACGACACCCACTACACGGAGCGGTACCTGGGTGACCCCGGGTCGGAGCCTGGGAACTACGCCCGTACCGACCTGTGTGCCGAGGCGGGGCTCCTGGAGCGCCCCCTGCTCCTCATCCACGGCATGGCCGACGACAATGTGGTGGCGGCCCACACCCTGCAACTCTCCCGGGCTCTGCTGGAGGCCGGTCGGCCCCACCGGGTGCTGCCACTCTCCGGGGTGACACACATGACCCCG
>Ga0207990_1000232_pt1 | contig 33106 bp, 30 predicted proteins | sample ETNtaG_8_FD_185780 | JGI IMG/M metagenome (GOLD analysis project Ga0207990, IMG submission 185780) | Marine microbial and viral communities from oxygen minimum zone, Eastern Pacific Ocean - ETNP201406SV75 (SPAdes) (version 2) | ecosystem: Environmental > Aquatic > Marine > Oceanic ...
GGAACGTGCCCACGGTCAGGGAGTCGCGGCGGGAGCCCACCAGGCGGTCAAGCCGTTCCCGCATCTCCTTGGCGGCCTTGTTGGTGAAGGTCATGGCCAAGATGTTGTAGGGACTGACGCCGTATTCGCGAACCAGGTAGGCGATGCGGTGGGTGATGACCCGGGTCTTGCCGCTGCCGGGCCCGGCCACGATGAGCAGAGGCCCGTCGACAGTCTCGACAGCGTCCTGTTGCGCGGGGTTGAGTCCTTCCAGTAATCCTGAGCCTGTAGCCATGGGCCGATTATAGCATGACATAAGGTGGATTTAGGCTCAAAATCAGGCTATTTGCTGAAATGGAGATACGGCCGGCGACTTACATGGTCCGGCCGGCCTGCTCTAGAAACGGAACTATTTCAGGGCGGTGACGACCTCTTCCAGGTTGGAGATGGTACTGAGGAAAGGCAGCGCGGTGCTCAATGATGCGTCGTGAGCCTCCTGGTTAACCGAGGCGCAGCAATCTCCGACAATGATCGTGTCATAGCCCATGTCGCAAGCCTGACGGGCGGTCCCCTCGACCACGAAATTGGTGGCGACCCCGGCCAATATCAGGGTGCCGATGCGGCCGGTGCGGAGAATCTGGTCTAAGTCGGAGGCGGTGAAGGCGGAGACTCCGCGCTTGCTCACCACGGCCTCGTTGGCCAGAGGGGAAACCCGGTCGTGGATCTGGGCGCCCCAGGTGCCTTCCACCAGGGCGTTTGTGCCGTGAAGTCCCTGGAACAACCCGCCATTGGCCGGCCGCTCGGGGTATCCGGCCCGGAACTTAACCGAGGCGTAAATCACAGTTATGCCGGCGCCCCGGGCCGCCACCAGTAGCTGAGCAGTCTTATCCAGGACATCGTTGTCAGCCACCATCTGGGCGAAGCCGAAATCCTTGAACGCACCCTCGGGATGGACGATGTCGTTCTCGTAATCCATAGCCAAAAGGGCCGTGTGCCGCTTGTCTATCTCTAAAGCCATGTCAGCCTCCCATATCCATTGAAAAAAATTCCAACAAACTAAAACCGGACCATTACGGAACATTATAACCTGGTGTTTTAGACATGGGGCCAGTCTGATTTTCTACTTGACAGAGTTGAACAACTTGTTGAAAAGGGACAAAATCTCCTTGAGGGCAAAGTAGCTGTCAGATTGGAGTTCTTATTTTGGAATCGATCGGATTGATCTGTTCGGTCTGCCACAAAGAGAATGAACCGGCATCCCAAATGTGCAACAGGTGCGGAGCCGAAATAGACCGTGACCTGCCGTCACTGCTGATCTTGGAATCGTTGTTCACCCGCGACTTGATCTGGGGAATAAACGCCGGCGGTTTGATCCTGCCGCTGGGATTGTTGTCTGGTGGGTTCTTGGCGGCCGGCCTCATCTGGGCCGACCAGGGTTTCTACAGCTCCTGGGGCTTGGGAGCCTTTGCATTGCTGGCGCTGGGCATGGTCGCAACCCTGGCAATACTCCCGATGTCCCGAAGGGTCAAATCGATGTTGTTCGGTGTTGGGATCATAACCAAATTCGGTTTGCTGGCGACGGTAGCCGGAGTCTTGTCCCTGGGGTTTTATCTCTCTAACTAACTCCATCTGACTCCCGTGGGGATCGGTCAAAGATTGACGGCAGGGCGGCCGCTCTCAAGGTTTGAGCCGGCGTTCATATGACGGCCTTGGTTCCCGGTGATATAATCATCTACCGTTTGCGCAGTCGGCCAATCACGCCTCCCAGGCAGGTACCATCGAGCGTGCTGAAACGCAGCAAACACCGGTGGCTTGAGCAAGGACGGAAACCGTCTCTATCGGACTGAAATTCCCCTCATCGAACAGGTATTCCCTGAGGCTTGGACTTTTCAACAGGGGACGATCAGGTTAACGGCCCGGTCAGAGACACATAACGCTGCCCATGCTATCGCAAGGCAGACAGATAGGACGAGAAGACCGATGCAGAGATATACGCCCCAGAACCTGAGGACCCCCGGCCCCACGCCTATTCCCGACGATATTGTCGAAGCCATGACCAACCCAATGATCAACCACCGGGGCCCGGAGTTCGACACCCTGATCAACAAGGCTACCGAGCAATTGAAGCAGGTGTTCATGACCAAGAACGACCTGTTTATCCTGACCGCGTCCGGTACCGGTTCACTGGAGGCGGCCATCGTTAATACACTGTCTCCCGGAGACCGTGTCATCGCCGCCACCGCGGGGGCGTTTGGCGATCGGTTCGTGGACATGGTCGAGGCTTACGGCGCCGACGTGAAGCGCATGGACTTCGAGTGGGGCGGTCCCATGGACCCGGGCGCGATACGCAAGGCGCTACAGGCCGAACCGAACATCAAAGCGGTGTTGGTCACCCACAACGAAACATCCACGGGCGTGACCCATCCGGTGGAAGAGATCGCCAAGGTCGTGAAGGGTGAGTTCGACAAGTTGCTGCTAGTCGACGCCGTGTCCAGCCTGGGCTGCATCCCCCTTCCGGTGGACGCCTGGGACTGCGACATGGTCGGTACCGCCTCTCAGAAAGGGTTCATGATCCCGCCTGGCCTATCTTTCATCAGTGTTAGCGAGCGCGCCTGGGAAGCCCAGCAGACCGCCAGCATGCCCCGGTTCTACTTCGACCTGGCCATGGCCAAGGATTACCTCGCCACCGGGCAGACTCCATTCACTCCTAATCTGTCGGCAATGTACGGACTCAGCCGGGCCCTGGACATCCTATTGGAAGAGGGGATGGAGAACGTGTTCGGACGGCACGCCACCATCGCCCAGTACACGCGTGACAGCGCACGTGAGTTGGGATTGGAGTTGCTGGTTGCCAACGAGCAGTACGCCTCCAACACGGTGACCGCCATCAAGGTGCCTGAGGGCGTGGACCAGAAAGCGCTAATGGGCAAGATGCGAACCGAGCACAACGTGGTGCTGGCTGGCGGGCAGGGCCGGATGAGCGCCGGCATCTTCCGCATTGGCCACTTGGGGGACGTCGCAAAAGATGACATCATCGAAGTGATGGACGCTCTGAAAATAGTTCTGCCCCAAGTGGGGTTCAAGGACTAGGGTTCCGCCCGCCTTAGACGCATCGATCAATTAAGAACAACTATTCTGGGCTGAAGTGGGGTTCATTCCGTACGAATAAGGCCGCTCCGGTGGGACAATTGTTTCAAATAAAGATTCTTGCCGGGGTAGCGTGATCATCGCTCCGGCTTTATGTTACCCGGCTTCATATTATCCGGCTAACGGTGGGAGGTGCCGATAGTGGCTATTTCTCAGCTCGAACAAGCGATGGCAAACCTGAGGTTGAGCCTCGCTGAGATACGCGCAAAAGAAGACCACCTGGACGCCCTGATCAACCAGTTCCAGACCCAACTGCGCCGGCTGCCCCGCCAGGTGGTCTATGGCCAGGCATCCCTAGACCTGTCATTGGCCGCCATGGGCGAGATCGAAGAACGGCTTGACGACGCCGTGGTCACTCGCCGCAGGTTGCTGGCGATCAAAGACACGGCCACCCAGGAACTTGAAGCCCTGCAGTTACTGAAACGAGTTGACGAGGCTCGCTCCAAGGTGGCTGGGCTGAAGAACAGCGCAACTCCGGGTGAAGGCATTGAAACTGAGATTCGTCAATTGGAAGCTTTCATCGCCGCCAATAGCCGTCAGGCAGAGCAGGCCATCACCGACCGGTTTAGAGAGCGCACCAACGGGGATCGGACGCTTAGTTAGAGAATCTGTGACAGAAAAATTTATGAATTTGCTTAGAGTCCTCTCTAAAGTTCCCCTTCCAGCCTGTTGATCACCAACCCAGTGGGAAGCTTGGGGAAGAAGAAAGTGGACTTTCGAGGCAGCCGCTGACCGCCGCCGACGATGCTCTCAAAGGCGTCCAACGGGAAGGGTTTCAGCAGGAAGACCATCTGTAGCTCTCCACTCTCGGCCTGACCCACCGCTTCCTCGTGGTCGTGCATGAAATCCAGGTGCTCTAGGGTGGCATCGCCCAGTTCGGGCCGCAGCACCTGTTCCTCAAGTACCCAGGCCTCTGACGCGGCAAGTGAACCCCAACTTGGGTCAACCGCCGAGTCTTTCAGCGTCAGCATCTTGGCGCCGCCGTTATCAATAGAGGCAAGCAGCCGCCGGTCGGCGCCCAGCCGGTCTACCTGTTCTATCAGCGCGTCAGAATCTCCGGTCAGGGGCTCCGAGTCGAATAGCTGGTCCAACTTGGCTTTGATGTTCGTCAGCTTGTCCGCCGGGACATCGTTCAGCGTGCGGTGGTAACCCAGAACGACCAACCCTGGGTCGTCAAAAGAAATGAGCGTCATCATCACGAAGTTATGGGCCAGGTTGGCTGATCTGTTGTTGAGGTCCTCGGCGTGGCGGTCCAGTTGGTACTGCCGGGCAGCCTCATAGCGGTGGTGGCCGTCGGCAAGATAGATCGGCCGGGTGGCGAAGAACTCGCCGATCTGTTTCTGAACAGCGGGGTCGGCGATGCGCCATAGAGTGGTGGCGCTGCCCGAGTCGTCTTTGGCGTCGAACTCGGGAGTGCCGCTCATCACCTGCTTGTAAAGCTGATCCAGAACGCCATCGGCATCGCGGTAGATCGACATTATTGGGCTGATGTTGGCCGAGAGTGACTCCATCAGCCAGACCCGGTCTTGGATGGCCGGTGCCTGAGTAAACTCGTGGGGCAGCACCTGGCGCGTCTCGTAGTCCTCCAGGCCCACCGAGGCGATGAGTCCCACCCGGACCATGTTCTTGCCGCCCATGAGGAAGCTGTGGCGCATCAGGTAGTAGCTGGGATCAGTATCCTGGCGCAGCACGCCGTCGGCTCTCCAACGGTCGAACAGGTCGGAAGTCGTTGCGTACTGGGCCTTGGCCGAGGTGTTCCAGTCCAGACCCTCGCCTGCCTCGAGATGGATGACGTTGTACTGGTTCCGGCCCTTGAGTTCTTCCTGCTCTTCCGCGTTGATCATGTCGTAGGGCGGGCACAGCACGGAGGCCATGTCTCCCACTGTATTCTGGTCGTATCTCCAACCTCTGAAGGGGCTTACCGCTGTCATTCAAACACCTGCATTCTTCTAAGGTTATCTAGCCTCGATTATAGGTGAACCCCCACGGCCAGTCCACAGCCGAAACGAAGGGACACGGTCCACGAAGGCCGGCGCCGTTCTTGTGATATACTCGGTGCTTGCTCAGGCACGGATAAAGATTCGAGATTATCAAGTAAACTCCCGCAAAGTCCCGATAAAGGCAGGTAGAGCCCATGGCTGGCCCAATCACCCATGTAGACGGCGGCACCATAACCAACGCCCAAGGCTTTAAAGCCGGGGGCACCTACGTGGGCATCAAGACTTACTCTGAAGACAAGATGGATATGGGGTTGCTGTTGTCCGACACCCCATGCGCCGTGGCCGGTGTGTTCACCAAGAGCAGCCTGGTCTCCCCGTCTGTGACTGTGAACCGCGAGACCCTTGCGGCCGGCGGTTCTGTGAGGGGCTTGGTGGTCAACTCGGGCATCGCAAACGCTGGTGTGGGTGAGCAGGGTTACATCGACGCCAAAGAGATGGCCGCCGTGGCAGCCGCCGGACTGGGCGTGAAACCTGACGAAGTGCTTGTATTCAGCACTGGCGTCATTGGCGTTGAATTGCCCATGACGCTGATAAAGAAAGGCGTTGACGAGATAAAATTGGTGGACGACGGTGGCAACGCGCTGGCCCGGTCCATGATGACCACCGACACCCGCACCAAGGAAGCGGCCGTGTCGGTCAACGTGGGTGGCTCGGATATCAACATCTGCGGGGTTGCCAAAGGTTCCGGGATGATCCATCCCAATATGGCGACCATGCTCTGCTTCGTGGCCACCGACGCCGCGGTGGAGCAGGACTATCTGCGCTCGATATTGCCCGACATCGCCGACAGCACACTGAACATGCTGGACATCGACGGCGACACCAGCACCAACGACAGCCTGGTGGTCCTGGCCAACGGGGCCGCGGGCAACACTCCCTTGAACGCTGGAAGCGCTGATGCCGGCACCTTTAGAGATGGCCTATATGAGGTCTTGGTCCAGTTGACTCGTCAGTTGGCCCAGGATGGCGAGGGCGCCACAACTTTGATCGTAGCCGAGGTGCAGGGGGCGAAGAACATCGCCGACGCCCGGCTGGTGGCCAAGACGACCACTTCTTCCCTGTTGGTAAAATCGGCGGTATATGGCGCAGACCCCAACTGGGGCCGGCTGATCATGGCGCTGGGACGCAGCGGGGCCGAGATGGTCGAGTCGAAGATAGACCTTTATATCAACGGCGTCTGCATCATGGAATCGGGCCGGCCGGTGCCCTTTGCCCGGGACTCCGTGGTTGCTCTGATGCGCGGCGACGTGGTTACTTTCGGAGTGAATTTAAATCTTTCGGACGGTCAGGCCACCGCTTGGGGCTGCGATCTCACCGAAGAATACGTGGTCATCAACAGTGCCTACACCACCTAGACTGTCCGTAATCACAAGCATCGGTATGAGCCCCTGCTCGCGTACACGTTTGCGTCCGATTTCCTGTTAGACATTCGGGCGTGGGACGGCCGCACCTCTGTTGAAAAACAAGACAGGGCGAACGGCAGTCTGATAGCATCTCCGGCGGCTTTCATGGTCTCCCTTCGGCAGCCGATTCCACACCCATTCGACCCTATCTTGATCTGAGTTTTTTGGTATGGAGAGAGAATTGGCGGGCCAACCGACTTCGGGCCACCCAATAGTGGTAAAGATCGGCGGCAGCACCCTTGGTAGTCACGACACCAGCCTCAGGGACCTGGTCCAGCTGCAGGAAGAAGGGCGTGAAGTGGTGGTGGTCCACGGCGGCGGCAACGTGATATCCCAATGGATGCAGCGTCAAGGTCTGGCGCCCCAGTTCGTGGGTGGCCTGCGGGTTACCGACGCGCCCAGCCTCGAGATAGTGGTCGCCGTTCTCACCGGGCTGATCAACAAGGAACTGGTGTCATCGATGCACGAGTTCGGAGGCCGGTCGGTAGGTCTAAGTGGTATCGACGCTTGTATGATCGAAGCCAAGATCGGCAACCCCGAGCTGGGGTTCGTCGGCGAGGTGACTGCGGTCAATGTCGAGCTGATTCGGTCATTGCTGGACAGCGGCTACATACCGATGATCGCGCCTCTCGGCGTCCACGTGCACGACGGCTCCGAGAACGCGGGCAGCCCCCTGAACATCAACGGCGACACCGTGGCTGGCGAGCTGGCCCATGCCCTGGAAGCCGAGCAGCTGGTCTTCCTGACTGATGTTGGCGGCGTTATGGATGGCGGTGGCCGCGTCATACCGCGGCTGGACCGGCGCCGGGCCGATATCCTCTTCAACTCCGGTGTGATTCAAGGCGGCATGATCCCCAAGCTGTCCGCCTGCCTGCGCGCCCTGGAACGCTCGCCCCTGGCAAGAATAGTGGACGGCCGCCAGCCTAATGCGCTTCTGGACTGCGTGCGGGGCAACTCCACGGGTACGACCATCATCAGCAGTTTCAGAGGTGGTAGGAGACGCGATAACGAAAACCCGGCGTAGTTCTATACGCCGGGTTTTTACTCCAACAGATTATTCATGAACTTCGATCTGACAAACGACAACGACCAGCCGGAGAGCCCGAACCTACCGGGTGTGTCGGAAGTTGTCCTGCCGCGGGTCCGAAACGGCTGCATAATCGCCGTTGGCCTGCTCTTTGCTTTCTTGATCCTTTGGTGGCTGCGGACGGTCTATACCGACCTGCTGTGGTACGACAAACTGGGCTACCAAAGCGTATTCACCAAGATATTGGTGATGAAGATCTGGCTATTCATCGGTGGTACCGCAGTGACGGCGGCGGCATTGATCGTCAACTTCTGTTTCACGTTCCGGTTCTCCCGGGGCCCTTCCACCCTTCCTGTCACCGATGAGACCATGCGCCTTTTGCGGGCGCTGCTGGTTGCGGCGGTGGTGATCACCGTTCTGACCGCCGCTCCCGTGTTCGGATCGGCTGCCGCGGGTCGGTGGGAGACGTTCCTGCTTTTCCTGAATAAGGTCTCGTTCGGCGTGTCCGATGCAGAGTTCGGCAACGACCTTTCGTTCTTCATCGTAACGCTGCGGATGCTCAATTTCGTCCAGAGCTGGGTCATGGGCATCCTGATCGTATCTCTGGTCATGTCACTGCTCTTGTACGCCGGCATCTATGGGCTGCGGGGTCTAAACTTCCTCTTATCGCCACGGATGCTGAAGCACATCGGCATCTTGGGCGGGCTGCTGATGTTGAGCATTGCCGCCGGGCACGTCCTTTCCACCTATGAATTGGTTGTGTCGCAGGACGGACTGGTGGCCGGGGCCGATTATACCGACATCAACGCCCGCATTCCGGTGCTCTGGCTGATGACCTCCATCGCAGCCCTGGGCGCCGCGGCATTCTTCGTCAGCAATTATTTCGGCGGTCTCCGGTTAATGGCCGGGTCGTTCAGCCTGTGGGTCATCATGGTTCTGCTGGCTAACCTGGCTTTTCCGGCGCTGTTCCAACGCTTCCAAGTGGATCCCAACGAGTTTGAACGGCAGCAGATCTACATCGAGCGGAACATCGAGTCCACCCGGACTGCCTACCAGTTGGACCTGGTCGAAAGGGTCGCCCTGCCGGCGGTCGGCGACATCGATGCTGACGTGATCGCGAGCAACCTGCCGGTCATCGATAACATACGGCTGTGGGACGTGGAACCGCTGCAGGACGCCTATAACCAACTCCAGTTCATGGAGCTTTACTACAACTTCTTGAACATGGACTCAGACCGCTACATCTTGGACGGGCATTTGCGGCAGGTGCTGCTGGCGGCGCGGGAGTTGGACCCAGACAACCTGCCAGCTGACGCCCGCAACTGGGTGAACCGCAGGCTTCAATACACCCACGGCTACGGCGTAGCCATGAGCCCGGCAACCGGGTTCACTCCTGATGAAGGACGCCCCGAATTCTTCATCCAGGACATTCCAATCCGGGGGGAGATTCCGATCGAGCGGCCCGAGTTGTACTATGGCGAGTCTCCTGCGCCCTTCGCCATCGTGAACAGCACCGCCCCGGAGATCGACCCGTCGGGGAGTGATCTGCACTACGACGGCGCCGGAGGCGTGAATCTGGGCTCGACTTTCCGGAGGCTGGCTTACGCCTGGCAATTCGCCGATATCAACATACTGCTTAGCGACCAGATATCGTCTGATACAAGGATCCAGTACCGACGTCAGATCAGCAAGCGGGTCAAAGCGCTGGCGCCGTTCCTGACCATGGACGATGACCCATATCCGGTGGTGGATGGCGCCGGCAAGGTGTGGTGGCTGCAGGACGCATTCACCACCACCGGCCGCTACCCATACTCGACCATCACGGGAGAAGGCTTCAACTACATCCGCAATAGCGTCAAGGCAGTGGTCGACGCCTTCAGCGGTCAGGTATCCATCTATGTCATGGACCCCAACGACCCGCTGCTGCAGATGTACCGCCGCGCCTTCCCGGGCCTGTTCTTGGACTTTGACCAAATGCCTGTGGAGCTCCAGGCACACATCCGCTATCCCAACGGTATCTTCTCGGCCCAGGCCGATATGTACCTGCGCTATCACGTCACCGATGCCCAGGTGTTCTTCAACCAGGCAGAGCAGTGGGCCGTGCCCCACGACACCCGGTTCGGCCAGCGTGGAGTCGAGGTCCATCCCTCGTACCTGATCCTCCAGATGCCGGGCGGCGACAGTGAAGAGTTTGTGTTAATGTTGCCTTTCAGTCCGGCTGGGGATAAAAAGAACCTGGTTGGCTGGTTAACCGCTCGAAATGATGGCGAGCACTACGGCAAGATCAACGCGTTCACCGTTCCCAGCGACCCACAGGTAGACGGGCCAGCGCAGGTGGAGGCCCGCATCGAGAACGACCAGAGCATCTCCCAGCAGTTCACGCTGTGGGACGGGGCCGGGTCTCAGGTGGTCCGAGGCCAGCTACTGGTCATACCGGTGGGCGATGCGATAATCTATGTGGAGCCTTTGTACCTCCAATCAACGGTGCTGGCATTTCCGGAGCTCAAGAAAGTGATCCTGGCCGACGGCAGCAACGTCGTCATGGCGGACAGTGTCGGCGAGGGATTGGCCATGTTGTTGGCCGATAAGGCGGCTCTCGAGAGTGAGCCCGTGGATGGGGGCGGACAGGCAACTTCAGAGACGGAAGACCTGGGGGGCATTGAGGATGCAGTCACCGATCTGGACGAGGCCTTGAAAGAACTCCAAGAGGTCGTAGAACGCCTACGCGAATCTTTAGAAGCGGGTTCGCAATAACCAATAACAAGAATGGGGAAGGAGACCGTCAATGACCAAGAGCAGTGATTGGATCGAGATTGAGAAGAAGTATTACGCCCAGACGGTTCGCCGCCAACCGGTGGTGCTGGTCAAGGGCGAGGGCACCCGTGCTTGGGACGCCGACGGCAAAGAGTATCTAGACTTCGTGGCCGGTTGGGCCGTGAACCAGTTGGGCCATTGCCACCCGGCCGTGACCAAGGCCATCGCCGATCAGGCCGCGACGCTGATGCAGGTCTCCAACCAGTTCTATAGCGTTCCCCAATTGCAGCTTGCTGAGACCCTGGTCGAGAACAGCGCTTTGGACCTGGTGTTCTTCGGCAACAGCGGCGCCGAGGCCAATGAGGGGGCCATGAAGCTGGCCCGCCGCTACGGCAAACTCAACCTCGACGGCGCCTATGAGATCATCACGGCCCTGAACTCGTTCCACGGCCGCACAATGGGCACGTTGGCCGCCACCGGCCAGCCCCATTACCAGGAGAATTTCACTCCCCTACAGCCTGGTTTCGTCCACGTCGATTACAACGACGTCGAGGCCATCATGAACGCCACCACCGACAAGACGGCGGCCGTTATGATCGAGCCGGTGCAGGGCGAGGCAGGCGTGATAATCCCCGCCGACGACTACCTGAAGCGGGTCCGGGCTTGGTGCGACGAGAAAGGAGTCCTGTTGATTCTGGACGAAGTTCAAACTGGCATGGGCCGTCTTGGCAGCCTGTTCGGTTACGAGGAATACGGCATCGAGCCTGACGTCATGACCCTGGCCAAGGGGCTGGGCTTCGGCGTGCCCATCGGCGCGTTCATGTCTAAGAAAGAAAGCATGGCCTTGGTGCCGGGCGACCACGGCTCGACCTTTGGCGGCAACATGCTAACCACCGCCGCCGCCTATGCAGGGACCAGGTTCCTGATCGACAACGATATTCCCGCCAAGACTAAGGCGATGGAACCCTACCTGTTGGGCCGGTTGAACGAGCTGAAGGGCCGTTTCTCCTTCATTTCCGACGTTCGCGGCAAGGGGCTGCTGGCTGCCGTGGAGTTCGAGAGCGAGATCTCGCCCCAGGTGCTAACCGCGGCCAACGAGGCGGGCCTCCTGCTGAACGCGCCCAGGCCTACGACCATCCGTTTCATGCCACCCCTGACCGTAACCAAGGAAGAGATCGACCAGGCCGTGGACCGTTTGGGCACCGCCCTGGCGACTATCTAGAGCTAGCTCAGAGAACGGGAGGTTGCTAAGGCAACCCGAGAATTCTACGTAGTAATTGAAAAGGATGAAGACGGCTTCTTTGTTGGTGAGATGCCTCAACTGAAGGGCTGCTACACCCAAGGGAAAACCCTTGATGAACTTATGACCAACATGAAAAAGGTCATCGAGTCGTGTTTAGAAGCTGAGGGTGATGGCGAAATACCTGAGTTCGTCGGCATCCATAAAATAGAAATCTAAGAAATCACGGCTCGATTTTCGACGTTACAAGCGCGGAATGTGATCAGGGCACGGGAAGCTTTAGGCTTCGAGAAGGTTCGCTGGATCGGGAGCCACGCTCGATTTCACCATCCGGGTTCTAGCGTGGTCATTGTTCCAGTGCACAGTGGCCAAGATATTGGCCGGGGATTGCTACAGAAGATTCTGAGAGACGCACAAGTAACTCCAGCAGAGTTCCTGGAAGCACTGAATGGTTAACCAATATTTGAACGAATGGAATTTGGGGAGCAATCTTTAGAGAAATGGCAAAACCAAAAATCGTGCTGGCCTACAGTGGCGGACTAGACACCACAGTGGCTGTCCCGTGGCTGCAGGAGAAGTACGACGCAGACATAATCACCCTGACCATCGACCTCGGCATGGTGGACCTGGAGTCCATCCGCCAACGGGCGCTGAGCATCGGCGCAACGGAGGCCTTGACGGTCGACGGCCGGGACACTCTCGTTAACGAATTCTTGTTTCCTTCGCTGCAAGCCGGGACGGTCTATGAAGAGCAGTACCCCTTGGCCACCGCCTTGGGACGCCCGCTCATCGCCCGCTACCTGGTGGAGGCGGCCAAGGAACACGGCGCATATGCCATCGCCCACGGCTGCACCGGCAAAGGCAACGACCAGGTCCGCCTGGAAGTTGGCATCGCCGCTCTGGGGCCGCAGATCGATGTTATCGCCCCCATCCGCGACTGGGGTATGAGTCGGGACGACGAGATCGAGTACGGCCAGGCGCGCAACCTGCCCATCAACGCCAACCGCAGTCGGTTCTCCACCGACGAGAACCTGTGGGGCCGCAGCGTGGAAGCCGGAGAGTTGGAAGACCCCTGGTTGGAGCCCCCTGAGGACGCCTACGCCTGGACCACCCCGGTGACAACCACACCCGACGAGCCAGCCTACGTGGAGATTCATTTCGAGTGCGGCGTACCCACGGCTGTCGACGGGGAGAGCATGGCCGGGACCGACCTGATAAATCACCTGAACACCCTGGCCGGGACCCATGGCATCGGACGCATCGACCACGTTGAGAACCGCCTGGTGGGAATCAAGTCTCGGGAGATATACGAATGCCCGGCGGCGACACTGCTGCACACGGCCCACACGGCCCTGGAAGCCATGACCCTGACCAAAGACCAGGCCCGCACCAAGGCACGTATCGCCCTGGAGTATGCCGACGTGGTCTATAACGGTCTGTGGTTCACCGCCCACCGGGCCGACCTGAACGCCTACGTCCAGAGCACCCAGCGGTTCGTAACGGGCGACATCCGGGTTAGGCTGCACAAAGGCACCGGGACGGTGGTGGGACGCCAAGCCCCCAAGGCTTTGTACAACCACGGCCTGGCCACCTATGACCGCTCCGACGAGTTCGATCACGCCTCGGCCGAGGGTTTCATCAAGATCTACGGCCTTTCGGTGAAGACCGAGAACCAGGTCCAGTCGGACTGAGTTTGAAGGCCACGAGGGCGTTTGGAAAAAACTTGGACGCCCAACCGCTCATCCTGAGCCCATCGAAGGATCGTGATTGCCGCCCCGAGTCGCAGAGACGCAAACAATATCCGTTCCTCCCGGCGAGAGGGAAGGTTAGAATGGGGCTTTCCCTAGCTGTAGGGGGCTCGGATAAACTCGGCCAACGCCCGGCGGTCCTTCGACAGGTTCGATTCCATCGAGACTCTCGACCAAAGGTCGGAGCTCAGGATGAGCGGTTGAGGGATCGGCTCACTGATAGCAAGAAAGATTCACCCGGAGGACCGATGACAGTTGCCGCTCGCATGAATGACCTGGGTACCGAGTCGGCATTTGAAGTGCTGGCCAAGGCACGGGCACTGGAGGCCCGGGGTAAAGAGATAATTCACTTGGAGATCGGTGAGCCTGACTTCGAGACCCCCCGGCATATCGTCGAAGCCGGTATGCAGGCCATCAGTGACGGGTTCACCCACTACGGCCCCACGGCGGGCCTGCCGGAACTGCGCGAGGCCATCGCCCGCAACAGCCGCGAGGTCCGGGGGGTGGACACTGATCCGGCCAACGTGGTGGTGACCCCGGGCGCAAAGCCAATCATGTTCTACGTGCTCCTGGCCCTGGCCGAACCGGGCGTGGAGGTCATCTACCCCAACCCCGGATTTCCCATCTACGAGTCAATGATCAAGTTCGCCGGCGCCACCCCGGTGCCCATGCAGCTACTGGAAGACAAGGGTTACCACCCCGACCTAGACGCCTTGCCCGGCCTGATCACCGACAAGACCCGGCTGATCATCATCAACTCGCCGGAGAACCCCTGCGGGTCGGCGTTGACCAAGCAGGAACTGGAGACCATCGCCAGCGTCGTCAAGCAGCACCCCGGTCTGTACGTAATGGCCGACGAGATATACAAGGACATCCTCTACACCGGAGAGCACTACAGCATCTCGTCTATCCCAGGCATGCAGGAGCGTACCATCATCTTGGACGGGTTTTCCAAGAGCTACGCCATGACCGGCTGGCGCATGGGCTACGGGATACTGCCCGAAGAGTTGGTGCCCCATATCGTCAAGCTGGCCGTGAACAGTGTTTCTTGTGCTGCTTCCTTTACCCAGAAGGCGGCGGTGGCTGCTTTGGAAGGGCCCAGGGACGAAGTTGAGGCTATGATCGCTGAGTTCGGCATCCGCCGCAGGCTCATCGCCGATGGCCTGCGTAGCATCCCCGGGGTCAACTGCCCCGAGCCTGAGGGGGCTTTCTACGCATTCCCCAGTATTAAAGAGACCGGATTGACCAGCATTGAATTCGAGACCAAGGCCATGAACGAAGCAGGCGTTGCTCTGCTGTCTGGCAGCGCATTCGGCGAATATGGTGAGGGGTACGTCCGCCTGTCTTACGCCAACTCACAAGACAATATTCAAAGGGCCATCGGCCAGTTGGACAAGATGGTCCGTAGCCTCTAGCCACTAACGAACGGAGATTGATATGAGCGAAATAAAAATTGTACATCCAGACGGCCTGGAAGTTGAGATTCAGTGAAGGGTCATGACCCGTTTGGCCGGCGTTTCCGAGAAGTTGACCGGTTCCACAGGCATCCACCTGGCAGTGGCGACCATCCCGCCTCACTGTGCCACCAGTCCCCACTACCACTTGCATTGCGAGTCGGCCATCTATGTGGTCAAGGATCACGGTCGCTTCGTCATCGGTGACAACCTTGATACAGAACTGGCCATCGACCCCGGCGATTTCATTTACGTGTCGGCCGAGGCGGTCCACCAACCGGTCAACGACGACGCGGACGACATGGAGATAATCGTAGCCCGCAACACACCGTTGGAAATCGTCGTGGAATTGGAGCCGGCCAAAGCGTAACCTCGCCCTACCCATGCCCCAGGTGATGGGCTATACTATCCGCGCTCAAGACTACTAGCGCCAGATTCGGAGGACAGACATGGACCTGGGCTTAACCGAGATACAGCAGATGCTGAAGACCAGCGCCCAGGATTTTTTGTCCCGGGAATGCCCCCTGACTTTGGTCAGGGAGATGGAGGAAGACCCCCGGGGATTCACCGATGAATTGTGGCGGCAGATGATTAACCTGGGCTGGACCGGTGTGGCCTTCCCCGAGCAATACGGCGGCACCGGCGGCAACTTCGCCGACCTGGGAGTGCTGCTGGAAGAGATCGGCCGAAGCCTGGCCCCGGCGCCCTTCTTCTCCACGGTGGTCCTTGGTGGCATGACCGTCCTTGACGCCGGCTCGGATGCCCAAAAAAACGACCTGATCAGCCGTATCTGCGCCGGGACCATCATCATGACCATGGCGGTCCCCGAGGCTGCGGCAGCCTACGAACCCTGGGACATCCAGGCCACGGCCAGCCAACAGGGCGGCGGTTACGAGATCACCGGGTCCAAACTGTTTGTCCCCGATGCCGAAGCGGCCGACGTGATAATAGTCGCCGCCCGCACATCGTCAGGCCAAGACCCGGCTGACGGCGTTTCGCTGTTTCTGGTTCCGTCAGGCACTGCCGGACTGACCATCACGCCCATGTGGTCCGTTGGCAACGAGAAGGTGTTCGAGGTCAGCCTGGACAAGGTCAATGTGACTGCAGATTCGGCGCTCGGAGCTGTGGGCGAGGCTTGGCCTATCATTGAGCGAAGCATCCAGAGGGCCACGGCGGCGCAAAGCATCCAAATGCTGGGCGGGGCCGAGGCTGTGTTGGATATGACGGTCGAATACGCCAAGGGCCGCACTCAGTTCGGCCGGGCCATCGGCACCTTCCAGGCAGTGCAACACCACTGCGCCCGCATGGCCACCGACGTTGAAGGCTCCAAGGGAGTTGCTTTCCAGGCCGTGTGGCGGCTGTCAGAAGGTCTGTCCGCTAAAAAAGAAGTAGCTATGGCCAAAGCCTGGATCGGCCCCGCATACCGGCGTGTATGCGCCACAGCCCATCAGTGCCACGGCGCCATCGGCTTCACCAAGGAGCACGACCTGCAGTTGTACACCCGCAGGGCCAAGGTCCACGAGTTGACCTACGGCGACGCCAATCATCATAAAGAGATTGCCCTGCAGCACCTAGACGACGAATAAGCGTTAGTTGAACCACGGAAAGTTGACCCCGGCCACGGAGACTGATACAGCATGACCACTACCACTGAATGTGTCTTCTGCAACATGGCCCAAGACCCGATGCACACGGCCCCGGTCTACCGGGACGAACGGGTCTTTGCCGTTAAGGACATAAACCCCAAGGCCCCGGTGCATATGCTGATCGTGCCCAATATGCACATCGCTTCCTTGGCGTATGTGGGGCCCGGACAAGTGCCGATCATGGGCCACATGTTCGTGGTGGCTGAGGAAATTGCCCGGCGTGAGGGCGTTGCCCTCAGCGGCTACCGGTTGGTGCTCAACCAGGGAGATGACTCAGGACAAGAGATCGTCCACCCCCACATGCATCTTCTGGGCGGCAAGAAACTGGGAGCCATGGGCTAGAGCCCCGACTCCGAGTTTTCTTCAATGGCCGAGCTGCTCCAACGCATGCAAGACCGCCTGCATTCTCTGCCCGACGGCCTGCAAGCCCACATCTACCGCGTACGTGACGTGGCACTTGAATTGGCTTTGCCCCATGACATCGACGCCGGACGCGCGGAACTTGGCGCACTGGCCCATGACGTATGCCGCGCGGTCCCCGGTGACGAACTGCTCAAGATGTCTGCTGACCTGGGGGTGACCGTGACCGATGTAGACCGTGACTTTCCGCTGCTGCTCCACGGCCCGGTGGGCGCTGAATTGCTCCGAAAGGAAGAAGACCTTACCGACCATGGCCTCTATGAGGCGGTGCGGTGGCATTCCACGGCCCACGCTTCGCTGGACCCCCTGGGCAAACTGATTTTCTTGGCAGACAAGCTAGACCCTCATAAGGCGGCCGTCTATTCCTACCAAACCAGGCTGCACGCGATGGCTCTGGAGAGCCTCGATTTGGCGCTGCTGGAGTTTCTGTCCCGAGAAATGGCGGCTCGTATGGAAAATGGAGAGACGATTCATCCGGCCAGCGTGGACGCCCGCAACAGTCTCATCCTGAGGTCAAAGAGCTAGATGTTGGCTGAGGGCGAGCTCTAGGCTCCAAGGATTGAACCTCAATCGGATTTGGCGCATCATATTCTTCAAGCAGTTCCAGAAGCGCCTGGAAACTGTTTGTTCGTGCCGGAGGGGGAACCCGGCTAGAGAGGTAACCGATGCAGATCAATCTGACTCCAGAAGCCATAGAGCACATAAAGAACGATGGCGGCCAAGCTGCGGTCGACCTACTATCGTTCACAAGTTGAGGCGGCAACTCCACTGAGGTATCGGTCGATACCAGAGTTGCCCGCCGAGATATTTCCCCGTACCGCAGTATCAAACAAGATGGCGTAGAATTATTCATATTGCCTAATCTCGCCCAGCATACGGCGGCCATAAACATCGACTGCAAGAAGTTCCTGATTTTCAAGAACCTCAAGGTCATGCTAGAACTGGATAACGGTCAGGTGTTGGGACGTCGTGCCTCCTGGGCTTAATGTCCGCCGGCTCCGGCGTGGCGCGCTGGTCGGTGAGGCCCGGTTAACACCGGCGAGATAATGGTCGCATTCACTCCTGGGGCCCGGGAGCACGTCAAGAAACGCGGCGGACTGGCCGTTTTTGACCTGGTCTGTTTCGACCATTGAGCGATCTCTGCTGCCGAGATCGCGGTCAACACGTACCTGGGGCACAAAAAACCGTCCCGCTTTCGCGAGGTCTCCGCAGACGGGGTCAAAGTCCTTGTTGAAGGTACCCTTGCCCCCCATGTGTGCAGCCTGCAGATATGCCAGGACAAAATCCTCTGGTTCAGCATGCTAAAGGTTGAAGCCAGGCTGAGCAACGGCGCGGTCCTCGGCAAAAAACCCCCTCCACTGGCTACCGTGCGGGACCAACCCTGGTCCTGGTGGCCCCGCTGACCTAGGAACAGAACGGTAAAAATTGAGTGCCCTCTGCTATACTTCTCAGGCTCACGGCACGACTGACCTCAGCGGAGACGGAGCGACTTTAGATATGCACTTTGGGATAAACCTGGGTGGTGGCGACCGGCGGGACCAGTCTCGGGGAGATGGGTTGGCAGCCCGGCTGGCCAAGGCTCGATTGGCCAAAGAGATGGGGTATCACTCGCTCTGGACCGGCGCGGGCTACCTGAACAATGATTTCCACGCCCTGATGCTGCTGGCGCGGGTGGCTGCCGAGGCCCCGGGCCTGGAGTTGGGCATGGTGGCGCTGCTGCCGCTGTACCACCCAGTGGAGGCGGCAGAGCAGATATCCACCCTCGACGTGATTACCGGTGGCAAGTTCGTCCTGGCCCCGGCGTTGGGCTGGCGGGACTTTCAGTTCAAGGCCTTTGAAGTCCCTAAGTCGGAGCGGCTCTCCCGCTTCCGTGAGGTCCAAGAAATCATGGAGAAGCTGTGGAACTCAGACCGGGTCACCCATGAAGGCCGTCACTTTCACCTGGACGACGTACCTGGCGCAGGCTCTCCCATCCAGAAACCGGGGCCCAAGGTCTATCTGGCGGCCAACCTCGAGAAGGGCGTGCTGCGTGCCGCTAAGGAAGCCGACGGCTGGCTGGTCAGCTCACGGTCAACTCTAACGACCATCGGCATACAGGCTCCTATGTACCGAGATGCGGTGAAAGAGGCGGGCAAACCGGGATACATAGCTGCCTGGCGCGAGGTTTTCGTGGCTGAGAGCCGCCAACAGGCCATCGACATCGTGCGCCCCCAGGTGGAGTGGCTCTACAAAGACCGGGCCGCCCTGGGCCACAGCCAGGAATTGCCCGAGGCCGACCGCATCGACGTGCCCTTCGAGCAGGTGCTGGAAGGCCGATTCATAATCGGCAACCCTGAAGAGTGCATCGAAGAGATCCACAAGTACCAGGAGCAGGGCGTGGAAGAGTTGATACTTCGCTCCCAATGGCCGGGCATGGAAGGCGACGTCACGACCAAGGCCCTCCGCCTATTCGCCGAGAAGGTCATGCCGGAGTTTGTTTAGTCGGTAGCTCGGCATCCTTCCGCGGAAGGACACCATGAGCGGGAAGGGAATTTACCGCGCTCATCCTGGGTTGAGCAATCGTTACTTACATTCGTTTTGGCATCAAGGATCGTCCTTCTAAGGATGGGTAATTGGCTTGATCAGTCGGCGAAATAATCCATTGAAACAACAAGGATCGATTGATTACGCGCTGGCGGCCAGCACGGCGCTCGGCGTGCTTGGAGTCGTATTGGTGATTTTGAGGTCCACCGGGTAATCCAAATTCGGCTCTAGTAGTGAATCAGAGGTACGTTGGATGAATTGGTGACAAGATTGGCCTGCAGGCGATCCTAAATATGTGGTATCGTATTTGTCAGTGGCAGTATTCTTTAATCTCTCTGCAGGCATACTAGATCGGTCTACGGGTATCCATGGGCTCAACATCCCTCCGGGTTTCACTCAAGCATTCCGCTTCTTATCGTCTCTGTGATTAGTCTCTTGCCAACTTTTTTCATACAGGGAAGTCAAATATGAGTTACCAAGACAGGAATCTAACATGCGTGGAGTGTGGACAATCGTTCGTATTCTCGGCGGACGATCAGTCGTACCATGCCGAAAAGGGATACACGAACGAACCCAAGCGGTGCCCCTCTTGCCGTGAGGCAAGGCGCGCAAACCGGCCATCTGGCGGTGGTTTCGGTTCCGACCGCGGTCCTCGCGAGATGCACTCAGTGATTTGCGCAGAATGCGGAAATCAGGCCACGGTACCGTTCTTACCCCGCGGCGACCGGCCCGTCTACTGCAGCGATTGCTTCAGTCGTCAGGGTGGTGGCGGTGGTGGCGGCCGCTACTAAGCTAACAAACAGGGACGTCAGCCGTCCCCAGCCCACAATACAAGTATGAAATACGCCCTCAGCTTACATAGCTGAGGGCGTGTGCTTTTTCTAGTCCGTGGCTTTGCTAGGCAGAACCAGCGCCTAGGGCACGCCGATCTCTTTGCCTACAGCGTCTGGAAAGAAATTGGATCTGTAGATGGTATCCGCTTATTCTGAGCTCCGACCTTTGGTCGAGAGTCTCGATGGAATCGGGCCTGTCGAAGGACGTGCAGAAGTCAAAGTCCTACGAAAAACGCAGCTGCGCTACTTAGCGGGCGTGGTACTCTGGGGCCCGCTTCTCCACGAAAGACTGGCTGGCCTCTTTGAAGTCTTCGGTCAGGTGTAGTTTCAGGGGCAGCATTTGCATATCGGCATCAGCCCCGGTCTGCACCCACTGACGCCGTGTCAGCTTCACCGCCGCCCTGGTGGCCAGCGGAGGCGACTTCAGAACCTTCTCCGCTAGTTCCTCTGCAGCACTAATGTGCTCGCCGGTGGGAACCAGCCGGTTGACAAACCCCAGCCGGTACAATTCCGCGGCGTCGATGTGCTCCCCTGTGATCGCCATTTCCGAGGCTATCTTGGATGGCATGAACGCGCTGACCTTGGCCCAGATCCTGCCCGCGGGCAGTCCCCTTCTGGTCTCGGTAATGCCGAACTTGGCGTCCTCCGAGGCAACGATCATGTCTGACTCGGCGGCAATGACTATACCCGCGCCCAGGGCGTACCCATGGACTGCGGCGATGACGGGTTTCCAGTTGATGGCGCGGCCCATGTAGCCCTCTGGGTTGGGGCCCCGCTCCCGGCGCGCGCTCTGCTCCGGCGTCATGGCCACAAGCCGCTGCTTGATGTCGGCGCCGGCGCAGAAACCCCGTCCCGCGCCGTGGATTATGGCCACCCAGGCTTGATCGTCTAAATCAAACTCCAACAGGGCTGAATGCAGGTCCTCTTCGAACTGGTCATTGACCGCGTTCAGTGCCTGGGGCCGGTTGAGCATGATGTAGGCGGTCTTGCCCCGCCTTTTGTACATCATGGTTTCATATTCGGTGATTATCTGGGGCTCGCCTACTGAGGTTTCAGGTGATGTTTCGGGCATTGGTGCCACCTCCGGGTTTTACGTGCGGCGTTCCGAGTTCCGGGCTACCGTAGGCGTACAATCTGATAAATCAGAAAATTCGTTCGGAAAAATATTGACATGTTCAGAACGGGTGTTCTATGCTTATTGAGCAATATTAGAACATTTGTTTTGGAGAAAGGACATGACTGCTTTAGACTGGCCAATCACTTCCAGCCCCGTTCTCGACGCCGTGCCCGAATTTTATCATTACGAAGATACGGGTTGTGAGGTTTCCGGCGCCTGCCTCGACTGCCCACTGCCTCAGTGCAAGTACGACGACCCGGCCTGGTTCCAACGCAACCGGCGTTTGGCTCGCGACTTCAAGATATGGTCGGCCATGCAGCAAGACGACCTGTCGGTAGAAGAGGCCGCGAACCGGTTCGCGGTCACCGTGCGCACTATCTTCCGGATCATGCGCCGCTGCCGCGACGCCGCCCTGATAGACCAAAAAGATCTGGCGGTGTTTGCCGCTGACTAGACAGTTCACGTGAGACCGGGGTTTCCCAGCCCAGATTCCATAAATCATGGAATCTGGGCTGTTTCTTTAGGATGACGAGATTTGTACGAAGAGCCGGAATCCACTGCGCCAACCGTGTGTCTATATTCTTGCAAGCGGCCGAAACGGCACTATCTATATTGGAGTGACATCCAATCCGAGCCAGCGTGTCTGGCAACGTAAGAATGACTTGGTGGAAGGTTTCACTCAACGCAACGGAGTACATACGTTGATGTGGTACGAAGCGCATGGCACCATGGAGAGCGCGATAGCGTGGGAGAAGGCCATCAAAAAGTGGAGGCGGGCTTGGCTTGGAAGAAGGCGTTGATTTGGGAGACAAATCCAGAATGGTGCGACTTGTGTGAAGAGTTGGCTTGACTGGATTCCCGCGAAGGCGGGAATGACGAGAGCTACAGTTAGGACGCGTAACGTTATTCCTGCGAAAGCAGAATTCCATGGGGCCTGCTGGAGTCAAGGCACTCGGTGCCAGGTCAATGCGAATACTCCGCTAATTTGGATCCGGCTTTCGCCGGAAAGACGCAAGAAACGAAGTAGGCGCGCCCCGATTCACCGGGACGCCCCTACTTCATTGCTTGAGAGGAGCAAAGTCTGAGTCTCATGGCAGCCGAAAATCCCCCCTTTACAAAAGGGGGGATTTTGTGGGCCGTTATCGCTACTCCGCCGCCTGGTATTCCTTGATGGCTGGGATCACTTCTTGGCTCATTAGGTCTATGCTGCGCATGGCAACTTTGTGGGACATGAGGCCTTCACGTCCCCAGAGCACGATGGTACCTGGGTCGATCAGGTCGATGACCTTTTTGAGCTTCTTTATGACTGTGTCAGGGCTGCCGGTGATGATCTGGACTGTTTCCTGGGCTTCCTCGTAGGGCAGGCTGGGCCCGCCGGGGGTGATATTGGAGGCCGCTGACCGGGCTGCCTCCCGCGGTCCCTGGGCTGACGACCTGGAGATGTACCCCGGAGGCGCCTGCCAGTGGGGCGGAGTCACCCCGAACGAAGTCCCCAGTTGCCAGTAGAAGTTCTTGCCTTCCTCGTAGGCTTTTTCATCGGTATCAGCCACGTTTATCCTGATCGCATAGGCACGGTGCTCCGCCGTGGGAGTCCAGCCATCAGCCTTGGCGGTCTCGTCATACAGGTCGTAGATGCCCCGCAACAGGTTCATGGGCGGGGCCAGGGACACGTAGGGGTATCTGTGCCTCGCGGCCCAAACGATCGATTCAGTGGATGCCACGCCCGGTATCCAGATGGGCGGGTGAGGTTTCTGTAGGGGCAAGGCCCAGGGATTGACCACTCTGTATTGGTAGTGCTTGCCCTCGTGCCGGAAGGGGCCTGGCTTGGTCCAGGCGTTGATGATCACATCGTGGGCTTCGTCGAACCGCTCCCGGTTGTAGATCGGGTTGGTATTGGTGGCGATGCTTTCCTGCCCGATACCGCGCACGAAACCGCAGACCACCCGGCCTCCGGAGAGGATATCGATCATGGCAACCTCTTCGGCAATGCGGAGGGGGTTCTCGTGGATGGGCAGGACATTGCCCAGGAAAGCGATCTTGCCTTTCTTGGTGGTCCGGGCCAGGACGGAACCGATCACGTTCACGGACGGCATCATGCACAGCGGGTTGTTGTGGTGCTCGTTGATCATGACGCCATCGAAGCCGGACTCGCTGCAGTACTGAAGTTCCTCGAAATACATCGAGTAGAGCTCCGCTGCTCTTGCAGGGTCGAAATATTCATTGGGGAACATCAGGTTGTTGTAACCAAGTTTTTGGGCTTTGTCTTGGGGGTACGCCGTGTACCCCATCTCGGTGAAGAACAGCACTTCGCGCGCCATGCGTAGCCTCCAGCCTGTCTACTTAGGGGATCCTGTCCCAGCTTGGGGGCAGTATGTGATTGCCTACCGGCAGTGTCAAGATGCATTCGGACGTCGTTTGGGAGCTTGACAGAGCATTACCTGGGAACCAGAATCAGCACCTGGCTAGACTCCAAATACCTGCCTGGAGGTAACCGGCGTGGCTTACAACACCATATTGCTTGACAAATCCGACCACATCGCCCGGCTGACCCTGAACCGGCCGGAGCGTCTCAACGCCCTGAACGAAGAGATGTTCGCCGAGCTCAACCACGCTCTGGAAGACGTGGCTTCGGACAAAGATATGAGGGTTTTCATCATCACAGGGGCCGGCCGCGCGTTCTGCGCCTCCGCCGACATCAAGGACGAGAGCCGGGGTGGCGACCAATTGCTGGGACACAAAGACTCCTACGAGACCTACCAGTTCATTCGCGCCATGCCCCAGGGTGTCACTTCCAAGCTGCACAACTTGGACATACCGACCATCGCCATGGTCAACGGCCTGGCCATCGGAGACGGGTTCGACTGGGTGCTGGCCTGCGATATCCGGGTGGGCTGCGAGAACTCGCGGTTCATGAACGCCTTTCTACAGATGGGACTGGTCTCCAACACCGGTTCCACATGGCTCTACAACCGGGCCATGGGCATCAGTAAGGCTCTGGAGCTCCTCTACACCGGAGACTGGCTTGAAGCTGAGGAAGCCAAAGAGTGTGGGGTGCTAGCCCACTTGGTCACCGCCGACAAACTGGAAGAGACGACCATGGAGTTGGTGCGGAAGATCGCAGGCAAAGCGCCCATACCCAACCGGATCGTCAAAGGCATGATGTACCGGGGGCTGACCCAGACGTTGGATGACCACCTGGCTGAAGCCGCCCAAGTTGAGGTGCTTACCCTCACCAGCAAAGACCACATCGAATCCCTGGCGTCATTCAGGGAGAAACGAGCCCCCATCTACAAGGGCGAGTAGCGAGGAACCGACATGGCCAGCATGCTGGAGAAATTAAAAGGGACTGTGGGGCAAGAGGCCATTTTTCAAGCCCCCGACGAGATAGGCCGTTCATCGCTGCGCCAGTACGGCCTAGCCATCGGAGACTTCAATCCGCTGTATTCCGACCGCGAGTTCGCCAAGGCTTACGGGTTGCCCGACGTCATGGCCCCGCCGACGTTGATCTGCGACACCTGGCAGTATGTGGACGGCGACATGGACGACCGGGGCGACCTGCTGGGTCGGGGCCCCATCCGCGAGCTTGAAGGTCTGCGGGCCGGCAACGAATACGAGTTTTTTCAGCCGATACATCCGGATGATGTGATAACCGCCCACTGGACGGTCAAGGATGTTTACGAGAAAACTGGGCGCACGGGCTCGATCATCTTCCAGGTGATCGAGACAGCATTCTACAACCAACGGGAAGAACTCCTCGCCCGGAACACCGAGACAATGTTCTACAGGCCAGAGGCTTAGCATGGTTGCGCAAACGCGGTACTTCGAAGACATCCGGATCGGAGACGAGATCACGCCTCTGGTCAAAGAGATCGGCATCGCCCGGATGATGGCCTACGGGGCGGCGACCTGGGATTTCATCCGGCTGCACTACGACGCCGATTACGCCCGGGAACTGGGTTTCGAAGCCCCATTCGTCGACGGCCAGATGATGGGCGGGTTCCTGACCCAGCAGGTGCAGGACTGGGCCGGGCCGGGAGCGTTCCTCCGCAAGCTGGCCTTCCGCAACCGAGTCATGGCCTACCCAGGCGACTCACTGACCTGCCGCGGCTTGGTCACCGATGTGTCAGCCACCGACGAGGGAGGCATGGTGGAATGCGACCTCTGGATGGAGAACCAACGGGGCGAGAAAGTGGTGGATCCGGCCAGCGCGCTGGTGCGGTTCCACCTGCGGGCGGGTAGCTAGCCGCATGCTTCATGAAGGAACTCTTTCCGGGCTCAAGGTTGTAGAGCTTTCTGACCAGATCTCAGGCCAAGTGGCCGGCTCGTTCTGTACCCGGTTGTTGGGTGACGCCGGCGCCGACGTGGTCAAGGTTGAGTATCCGCAAGGAGACCCACACCGCAAGAGCGGCCCCTACCCCGGCGGCGTGCCCGACCCGGACTGGAGCGGGTTGTTCCTCTACCTGAACTCCAACAAGCGCGGAGTGTCCCTGGATATCGAATCGCCGGGAGGTCGGGCTGCTTTTCTGGAGCTGGTGGCAGCTGCGGATTTCCTGGTTTTGGGCCAGAACAGTTCGGAAGTAGATCGACTGGGCCTGCGCCGGGATAAGTTGTCTGAAGCCAATCCTGGACTCATAGTTACGACCATCACTCCCTTCGGCCTCACCGGCCCCAACAGCGCCTACCTGGGTGACGACCTGATTGCCATCAGCGCCGGAGGCATGGCCTACGCCACGCCCGGCATCCCAGACAGCGTCGGCAACCCCGACCTCGAGCCGCCACTGCGCTCTAACACCAACATGGCAGGCTATCTGGCGGGTGTCCAGGGGGCCATGGCCAGCGTTGCTGCTCTGCTTTCGAAAACAATACACGGGACCGGCTGCGAGATCGACCTCAGCATGCAGGAGGCGGTGGCCGCGGTCATGCCCTTTGAGCTGGCCCACGCCTCCTACCACGAAGCCAAGCCCCGTAAGCCGGAGATCTTTGGGGTGATGCCCAATGCCTACCTGCCCTGCCAGGACGGATACGTGGTGGTGATGGCGGTGATGGAAGCCCACTGGCGCAACCTGATGGACCTCGCCGACAACCCTGACTGGGCCGAACTCGAAGTGTTCTCGTCGGGGGTCGAGCGGGCGCGGAACTGGGACGCTTTAGAGCCTTTGCTCTTGGAGTGGACCATGGCCCACACCGGCGCTGAGATCGCACAATTGGCCCAGGACCGGGGCATCCCCTGCTTTCCGGCCTACACCGTGGGCCAGATGGTGGACTCGGCCCACGTAACCGAGCGCGGCTTCATGGTGGACATGCAGGGGCCCGGTGGACAGAAATTCAAGCTGCCGGGCTACCCTGTCCGCCTCGAGCGCACGCCTTGGCAACTCTTTAGGCCGGCGCCCAAGCTGGGTGAACATACGTTGGAAATATTGGGCGAGTGGCTGGGGTATTCGGCGGAACAGCTCTCGGCAGCGGGGGCCAGATGAACGCGTTGCCGCTACAGGGGATACGCATCGCCGACTTCGGTCAGATAATCGCCATCCCCTACACTGCGCAGATGCTGGCTTGGCTGGGGGCCGAAGTGGTCTTGATCGAGACCGAGCAGCGGCTCACGACGCGCATCTGGCCGCCCTTTGCCGAGGCAGAACCGGGCGTCAACCGCAGCGGCGGTTTCAACATGGTCAACTCCAGCAAGTTGAGTTGCACCCTGAACCTGCGAGACCCCGAGGGGGTGGAGTTGGCCAAGCAGATCATCTTGGTCAGCGACGTGGTGGTTGAGAATTATTCCAGCGGCACCATGGAGCGCATGGGTCTGGGTTACCAGGATGTGCGCAGCCTACGGCCCGATGTTATCTACCTGTCGTTGGGGGCCTTCGGACGCACCGGCCCCATGAAAGACCTGGTCGGTTTTCACAGCGTCATCAACCTGTTCAGCGGATTGGCGTCCGTGACCGGACACAAGGGCTCTCACCCGCGGATTATGGGCGGCCTGTTCCCCGACGCCTTCAGCGGCTGCTATTGCGTGCTGGCGTTACTGGAAGCTCTGTACCACCGGGCCAATACTGGAGAAGGGCAGCACATAGAAGTTGCCATGACCGAGGCCCTGGCCACGCTGCTGCCTGAGGCGATTATGGAATACACCCTCGACGGCACGGAGCCGGAACGGGTGGGCAACCACCACAAAGAAAAGGCGCCCCACAACGTGTTCCGCTGCCAGGGGGAAGAGAACTGGGTGGCGGTCTCGGTGGAAGACGATGCCCAATTTCAGGCCATGGCCCACGTGTCGGGAAATCCTGGATGGGCCGACGACGTCAGATTCTCCACCCCTGAAGCACGGCTAAAACATCAAGACGAGTTGGAGCCGCTGATCCAGCAGTGGGTAGCGCGGTTGCAGGTTGAGGATGTGGTGCAGAAACTACAGAATGCGGGAGTGCCCGCCGGGCCTGTGTTGGACTCGGACCAGGTGTTGTCCGACCCGCATATGATCGAAAGAGGCTTTGTGCAATTTCCTGACCACTCGGTGGTTGGTCCCCGACCGTTGGGCGCTTTCCCGTGGGCCGTGGACGGCGGCCAGCCCGGAGTCGCCCGGAGCGCGCCGTTATTTGGTGAGCACAACGTGAAGGTGCTGCAAGAACTGCTCCAAGTGCCCGACGTTGAGTTCAAGCGCCTGATGGAGAACGGGGTGATTGCCTAGGCGAAGCCGTTCTGACCAAACATGAGGGCCGAGATCGTTCTAAACATGACCCCAAGAAAACCGGAGTCGAGATGAGCAAAAACATAATTGAAGTAGATCCGGCCAAGTTTCCTTGGTTGGACTTGAACCGGTACACGTTTTGCATGGGGGCCGAGAACGGCGGCATCCTGTATCTGTCGGGCCAGACCGCCAGTGAGTATGACCCAGAGCTAGGACGCGTGGTCTGCAAGGGAGACCTGCTGGACCAGACCAGGGTGATCTACGAGAAGTTGGCCGTGGCGCTGGAGGCGGCTGGTATGACCTTCCAGAGCGTGGTGCAGACGGTGGACTACGTCGACGCCACGGCCCTGCCGCTATACCGCCAGACCGGCGCCATCCGGAAGGAGTATCTGGGGGAGAATAATGCATTGGGGGCTACCGGCATTTGCGTGGAGCGGTTGTTGCGGCCCGACGCGTTTATAGAGGTCAGCATGGTCGCTATGAAGGGAGAGAAAAAACCGATCAACCCCGGATGGGACCGCTACGGGCAGCTTACTTATGTGCCTGGAGTGGTGGTGGACGATGACTTCGTCTGGACCTCCGGGTTCGTGGGAAGCGAAGATATCAACGGCCAGGCCAACTACCCTCAAGACACCGCCCGGCAAGTTGAGCTTACCTACGGCATCATCAACAAGGTGTTGGACGGCGCCGGCGCCAAACCGGAGGATGTGGTCAAGACCCTGGACTACATCTCGCCCCAGTGCCTGCTCCAATACCCCAACACGGCGGACGTGCGCCGAGGATTCTTCGGAGACCGGCTTCCAGCCTCGACCAGCATCCCGGTCAACCGGCTGCTGCGGCCCGAGGGCCATGTGGAGATCGAAGTGGTGGCGGTGAAGGGCGGGACACGGGAGGAGATCCGAGTGCCTGAATGGAAGGAGAACTACGGTTCTCTAACCCAGAACGCTGGGGTCAAGAAGGGCCGTCTGCTCCAGATATCGGGGCAGTCCTCGGTGGACCACACCACCGGCGTACCGGTCGGCGGCTACGATATCGTCGCTCAGACTGAACAGGCTTACAGCAACATCGCCCGGATCATGGAAGAAGGTGGTTATTCGATGGATGACGTCTTGAACACCATCGAATGGGTCGCCCCCAACGGGATGATGGACTACCGGAAGGTGGGTGAGGTCCGGCGGAAGTACTTTGGCGACCGGTTCCCATCGGCCACTGGTATATCCATGCACCAGATACTGGGCCGCCCGGAGCAGTTGATTGAGGTCACGGCCGTCGCGGTCGTCTAGGGTCAGTCTCTAGGAACCATCTAGCTGCGCGTTCGAATTCCTCGCCTCGTAGGTGTGGCTCTGGCGACAATCGTTCCAATAATCCGTCGAGACGACTGGTGTGATGCAAGATAGTCTGTGTCATACCACCAGAATTATATGACGGGATTCCCCCGCTAACCACGCCCCTACCGTCACCAGTACTCCACCCGGGTGGTTTCCCGATGTAGGGTGTCACTGAAACAAGAGAAGCCCCTCGAGTGAGGAAGTTTTTGGCATCTTTGGTACTGGGTAAAGGAGGTTACAGTGGTTTCTTGGCCAAAAAGAAGAGCACCCCACTCATGGATCCCAAGCCACCTAGTATCAACCAAGCAATCATGTAGCTGCCTTGCGTGTCAAAGATAAACGCTGCGAACAGAGGTGCTGCTAACATGAACAAATACATCGGTGCACTGGAAATGCCAGTGATTGTTGCGAAGGCGTTTGGTCCAAAATACTCAGCTCGTATAGCTACAGTTAAGGGATTACGGCCGCCAAAACCAGCACCGAATAATACCGCAAACAGAATAGCCATCGGCATGCTTTCGGTAAACACCGCCACAGTAAAGCCAGCGGCCTGGATGAATCCGAAAACGGCGATGGCCACTCTGGTTTCCATCCGGTCACCCACGTATCCACCTATCAACTGAAAAGCTGCCGCAACTCCCATCATCACTGAAAACACGTAAGCCGAAGACTGCAAAGACATCTCTTGGTCTGTAAGCATCGGTACTAAGTGCACGGTCAATGTCGCAAAAAGCATGCTGGAGAAGGCATGGCCAAAAGTAATTAACCAAAAAGCACTGGTGCGAATTGCTTGACTCGCCGTGAAGTCAGGTTGATCTCTACTACCGATATCTTGTGGAGAAGTCCTGACAACTTCAATTTGACTCATCGAGGTATTCGGAGATGGATCACCATCGGGGCGTTCAGCATAGTCTTCGGGCCGTTCACGAATGAACCTGGATATCGGGAAGGCCAAGGCCAGGAAAACTATTCCTATCCACAGGGCTGTCGTACTCCAACCGAAGTGGCTAGGAGTGACCGCCCACGCGAGTATCGGTAACAACAATAGGCCGCCCAACGGAGACCCTTCTGCCGCTACCGCCATTGCCAAACCGCGTTTCCGTATGAACCACCTGTTAACTACCGTCATGAGCGGGAGCCAACTCCCTGCTGCCGTGCCCAACATGATCAGTCCATAGGAAACATAAAATGTCAGTAAGTTGTTGGTACGGCTGAACAAGACAAAACCCAGACCGGTGATCACTAGCCCAATAAATACCATGCGCCGGGGACCCAAGCGGTCGATGAGGTAGCCGAGTAAGGGGCCAAGTATGCTGCCTTCCAGTTGGGCGAGAGAAAATGCGCCCGTTAACTGCGCCCTGCTCCAGCCAAAATGCATCTCGAGAGCTTTGACCCATACACCAACTCCGCTCCATACCGGACCGCTGGCTAGGCCAATTACCAGTAGAGCAAGCCCGGCTAGCTTCCAACCATAAAACATTCCTCGCATGCGGTGGTTGACCTCTTGCAAAATAGTAGTGCTAGTGACATCGAAGGTAAGCGGCGCAACTCTAGTTTAATGCCGAGATGTGAAGTCCGCCTGCATTTGATTATTCTCAGACCAAGTCATGAAACATCTCCCTTCTTCAGAAAAGGCCCCAAGAACCGACCGGGCACACCCAGAAGGTGCGCCCGTCAATGTCGATTTCGGTGACCTCCACCGGGTAGGCCATCATTACTTGTTGGCCAGGTAATCGCTAGGCTTGATGCCGGTCTTGTAGACGGCTTCCAACTCGTCGTTGCTCAGCTTACCCATCGCCGAAACCTCTTGGCTCCAGCGGTAGGCAATCATATTGTCCACGGGCAAGGCCGTACTACGGAACTCGGAAAGCTCGCCTCACCGTCACTAGTGCCGCTGTAGTTTCCGGATGTAGGTGTCGTTAAAACCCTAGAGCCCTCTTAAACGAGAGGGCTTGAGGGTTCGTTATTCTCAATCGACCTTCAAATGGCTATATCGCACTGACGGGGGTTATAACGACGTCCCAATATCCTATAACCGGGTGCATCAATGTTTGTAATTTCACCATATCGTCCGCTTCTACAAGCATGAACCCGCTATGCATGGGAGGGCAACTACCGCCCGCCACAAATTCTACGCCAACTTCCTTGCATCGGGCCCGCCAATCTGTAACTGGAGGTGTGCCATCACCACGATGTACAGCACAGTTGTCCGGTGTGTGATGTGATGAGATGTGAAATTGCATATTGTCCTCCAAATCTATGAAAAGATTGGGGGACTATACGATAGATCAGCCTAATCGTCGAACCCTGTCATTGGGCAAATCACCGCCCACAGTTCGATATTAAATTAGGTTTTACCAAAGAAGAATCCAACGGCCCATTCCAGCGTCACCATCACCCTAGACCTGTATTCCCACGTCCTGTCCAACATGCAAGATGAGTTGGCCCGGGGCTGTGGCCAACCTTCTGAAGCGGTAGTTGAAATTTCTACAATCGTAGAAATTGGGTACTGTGTACTGTTGTACACATCGTTGCCTGTGGGCAACAATAGCACCGCTGGGCCGTTCTAAATAGGGACTGAGGGAGTGGGATTGATGTTAGTGATATTCTCGGAAGACCCAAAACCGGAACCGGACGAAGAATGGGATTGCCAACCATAAGAGGATAAAGTGCCAAACATGTCGACGTAACCCAGACCATTTGATCGACGTTCGGTGATTTCCGTAAAAGAAGGCCCACAGACCGAAATCTGCGGGCCTTCTTTTACGCCTACAACTGGCGGAGGGAGTGGGATTCGAACCCACGATAAAGTTGCCCCTATAACGGTTCTCAAGTGCATTGCCACGCCTAGCGTGAAATGGTGTCACGTGTTGCAACGTGTGGATTTTGAGGCTAAAACCCGTCCCAACCTAGTGCCACGTGTTGCTAGGTGTTGGAACGTGTGGCCACATTTTAGGTAGCCGTTCGGATAACCCTACACCCCGAAATTTTGTCGCCCCTCTTTAAGTAAACAACCATCGCTACGCCATTGTTGTCGCCCCTGTTAGCATCGTGATGGATGACGGCTACCTCATCGTTCTCGTAGATTACTTCCAAATTATCTATAGCCATTTCTCCAGAAGAAGTCCAATCCAATGTCTCTTGTTTGCCTATATCACGTATGTTGGACACGAACCTGAAATCGTCGGTGAAGAACTCTCCGATTTTGCTGGAATCTTTATTGGCAAAACCTTCCTGCCATACCTTGTACACTTCGGAAACTGAAACCATTAGTATCCCTCCAACGCTAATGAGTTGGCGGGACTCTACTACAGTGACAACTAATCATCAAACCAAACAGTGTGTAAAATATCGTCACACGCAAGTGTCGTTCACGCGAGGTATGAGCATGGCTATAGTGAATTTTCTCTCAGACATTCGCAACGCAGCAATTGCTAACGCAGTGATTGTCGTCTTTCACGTCTATATCGCTTTCGCGGTCGAAGGAGTAAGTTTCCTTGTCATCGTCCTTCCGATTGGCGGCCTGATTGCTGCGGCATATTTCGTCAAGGGCAAGATTGGAGCCGCTTTACTTGCTATTCCAACAATTGGTTATCTATTCGTTGTACCAAGCATGTTTGAGGCATTAACAACTGGGCAATCGGGTGGCGATGACCACATTGGATGGGGCGTGTACATACTAGTCCCGTTCTGGTTATTCACTATCCTACTAAACATCGTGTCTATCGTTGCTGAGGTACGAGGAACTAGCAAATACGCAAAAGGTTAATCATCAAACCCTGATATTCCAGCAATCACCGTCCAC
>Ga0207990_1000237_pt1 | contig 32596 bp, 30 predicted proteins | sample ETNtaG_8_FD_185780 | JGI IMG/M metagenome (GOLD analysis project Ga0207990, IMG submission 185780) | Marine microbial and viral communities from oxygen minimum zone, Eastern Pacific Ocean - ETNP201406SV75 (SPAdes) (version 2) | ecosystem: Environmental > Aquatic > Marine > Oceanic ...
CATACACTGAATTGCAAATAAAGGGGCAATAGCGCCTGCAAATACTTGTGAATAATTCAAGACTGAACCAGGCCATAACCAGACAAAATAGCCAGACAAAAGTGAGCCAATTATAACTCCGAAAAAGACTTTATAACCAAAAAGCAAATAGGCCATTGTGATTGCACCTATCTGTAGCCATATTGGCTGCCCAGCCAGATCCTTGACATCCCCAAAAATAAGTGCCGATAAGTAAACTACAACAATTGTAATTATATTAGCTATCGCAAATTCTGTTATAGAATCTATACTAGATGCTTTATACATGCTAGGCATTATATATTATAGAGGCTAATATCTATAATATATACACACAACTATGCATATGTTGCTATGGTTATTTTTGAAGTCTAGGCATCATAGCAAGAATAGGCACTAAGACCTTCAATACTAAATAAACCACAACAAGGCTACCAAACACATCGCCTAATATATAGTGAGTGATAAAGTCAATTGTGTCAAGATTTAAAGTGACACTTTGCATGTAAACAAAAAACTTCAACACTGCGCTTATAACTGAAGAAAGAACAATCAGTAAAAGTACATTTCTAAAATCTATATTCACTAAATTACTAAAATTGCAAACCCTTAGAAGCCTCATTAAAAGCATAGTAATGATAGGAGCAAGGACCCCTGCACAGGCTGCAAGCGTACCTAAAACTAGGTGATCATTCCAAGAATTAAACAGTACGATCCCACTAAAAACACATGCAAATAAAATACCTGGGAGCACTGTAAAACCAAACAACAGGTACATAATGATTTTAGCGCCCAATGGCAGATATAAATAATGTCCGATTTCAATGTCGTATTCACCAAATAGCGTCATCGTATAAGCAGCAATAAAGACACCCAGAAAAGCAATAGCATTTTCTGCTGTGTGGTCTTTTAAATTGTATGGCAACATTTTGGAGTGATATACTTAAATTAGTATAGGCCAGGCTAATTGTTGTATCGTAGAGTCATGGATCTCTTGTCTGTATTCGACTGAGTTGATGTAATAACTTCACTATCAATCAGGCTAGCTACTGCCCTTTTGATTGTGGACAGTGAACAATCATTAAAGTAGTTGTCTTTAGTTATGGATGTTATTGTCGATTCGTCCTTATGAATAATGAATTCAAGTACCGCCCTCTCCACATCTGATAGTTCGTGTAACCCTAATTCTTGTTCATATTTGTATAGCGATTCACGTAATTCAAATAACTTCGATAATGTGTTCATATTTTAATTAAAGCTTTACTGAAAAAAATTATATAGTCAGAGTCGCCTTACACTCTGCTTGTAGTAGTTTTGTCATTTACTGTGTATGCAGTGTAGTGCGTGTACTAGCTCTTTAAACAAAACGACAAATTCATCTCTCTTTTGTCTTCATCTGAGCGCTCAGATGAGATAGCTCCATCAATCTGCAGTTTTGCTACTACACGGTTAATAGTTGACAAAGAAATACCAGAAAAGTACGGTTGCTTCAGAATTTTACTGATAGTTGTATGGCCCTCAAATACAATGAACTCTAGGACGGCACGTTCAACTTCTGAGTAATCGTGAATTCCCAGTTGTTGCTCATAATCATACAGAGATTGCCTTAATTTAAATAAACGACTTAGTGCCTCCATAATACCTCCAAATTTTTATTTGACTTAAATCATTAATTATACATCAACATAAAATATAATAACATTAATAATAATGTGTCAAAAGAAACTATATTTTATGTTAAACTTAAACTGTCTTGGTGGAGTGACTCATATATAGAACGTTTATAATATATTGAACAACTTTTTATCTTTATCTCCTTAATGCAAAGTGCCATTCCATCAAGACCTCAACACTGAACCATATGACATGTAACAATGCCTTTAGAGTTACCTTAATGGCTTTGGAACTGGAAAACGAGTTGTTTCCCTCATGCCATCAATTTCAATTACCTCTCTGCCTCCAAAAGACAGTAACAAATCTAAAACCTCTTGAACTAATATCTCTGGTGCCGAGGCACCAGCAGTAACACCAACAGTTTCGATACCATCAAACCATGCCGATTGTATCTCTTTTGCACCATCAATTAAATAAGAAGGTTTGTGCATATTTAAAGCTATCTCGTTCAGTCTATTCGAGTTAGATGAATTTTTTGACCCAAGAACTAACAACATATCGGCCGACTTCATTATATCTTTGACTGCGTCCTGACGATTCTGGGTGGCATAACATATGTCGTTCTTTTTAGGTTCGTGAATCTTTGGAAATTTATCCTTAAGTGTACGAGTAATCAGTTCTGTGTCGTCTACTGATAGTGTTGTCTGGGTAGTGTATGACAATTTATTATTTTCACTAAATTGTAGTTTTTCAACGTCAGTCACTGTTTCAATTAAATGGATCTTTTGGCCTGGCACTGACTGGCCTAACGTGCCATCAACTTCGGGGTGACCATAGTGCCCTATTAGGACTACACTGTGCCCCTGCTTTTGATTTTTTATTACCTCTTTATGGACCTTGGTTACCAGAGGGCATGTAGCATCATAGATGGTATTACTAACCTCATTTGCATTATTACGAACACCCTGAGATACTCCGTGCGCACTAAAAATTATCACCCCATCCTTGGGAATATCCGATATATTTTCAACAAAAATTGCGCCTTTACTTGCTAGCCTTTCAACAACGAACTTATTGTGCACTACCTCATGGCGAACATATATAGGCTTGCCGTGAATCTTTATCGCACGCTCGACAATTTCAATTGCACGCTCGACGCCAGCACAAAATCCTCTTGGATTGGCTAAAAGTACTCTCATAAAATATATATTTTTCTGCAAATTAAGTTAGCATTGAGGGTAAATTTTAGCATACAAAGATGGTTATCTTAATTGTTCAGGTATGGCAATGTGTTGACTTATAGTGGAGCTCTTAAATATAAATAACGATAATTATTATTCCACTTCTTGCCAAGGTATATAATCAATTAACCCCTATTATCTTTTTGGGGTTATTAATTACTATAAACAGGAGAATATAATGGAAACAACTTCAATTAGTAAGATTATTAAGCAATCTAGTGTAGCACTAATTGCTGGGTCTTTACTACTATCTGTAACTACACTGCAAGCTGAAATTAAGCCTGCCGTTGTGTATGATACTGCCGGTAAATTTGATAAGTCTTTTAATGAGGCTGTGTTTAGAAACGGAGTACAAAAATTTAAAGCTGACACTGGTATTAGGGTTACCCAAATCGAGCCTAGTAACAGTTCACAGAGAGAACAAAGTTTGAAAAAGTTAGCTAAACGCGGAAACGGCCCAATCGTTGCTGTTGGTTTTGCTATGGCTAGTGCAGTAGAGGCTGCCGCAAAAGCATACCCTGAAACTCAATTTACTATAATTGATATGGTGGTTGGTGAGCCGAACGTTCAAAATGTTGTATTTAAAGAGCACGAGGGATCATTCCTTGTTGGTGTATTGGCAGCCATGAAATCTGAAACTGGCGTGGTTGGCTTTATTGGTGGAATGGATATACCTCTTATAAGAAGGTTTGCTTGTGGATATGTGCAAGGTGCTGAATACCAAAACAACAATATAGAAGTTCTACAAAATATGACTGGCTCAACAGGAGCTGCATGGAACAACCCAACTAAGGGTGGAGAACTTACTCGTAGCCAGATTGAGTCTGGAGCTGATGTTGTCTATGCTGCAGCTGGTGGTACAGGTATAGGGGTATATCAGACAGCTGCTGATATGGGTAAATATGCTATCGGCGTTGACTCTAACCAGAACTATATGCAACCTGGAACCATGCTAACTTCAATGGTTAAGAGGGTTGGTGATGCTGCATATAATAGCTGGAACGCAGCTTTAAATGGTAACTGGAAACCTGGATTCCAAGCTCTTGGATTAGCTGAGGGCGGTGTTGATTGGGCACTCGATGAGCACAACCGTGACTTAGTCACAGCTGATATGGAAGAGCGTGTTAACGATCTGAAAGCAAAAATTATTGCTGGAGATATAGTTGTACACGACTACATGTCCGATAACACTTGTGCAAAATCCGGAGGCATTCAATTCTCTAATTAAAAGTTAAATTTATAAGTCACCCCAGGTTATCACATAATCTGGGGTGATTATTTTGTGTACTTATATAATTACAACTTAGTTTAGTGCAAAAACACAAATACGCCATTGAACTTAAGGATATAGACAAACGCTTTGGGCCAGTCTATGCCAACAATAAGGTGTGCCTTCAAGTTGAAAAAGGCAGCATACACGGAATTATTGGTGAGAATGGTGCAGGAAAGTCAACCTTGATGAGTATATTGTATGGGTTTTATTTGGCTGACTCAGGCGAAATAAAGGTTTTCGGTAAACAATATAAATTCAAAGATTCCCATCAGGCAATCAAGTCTGGTATAGGTATGGTGCACCAACACTTCATGTTGGTAGATAATTTCACTGTTCTTGAGAATGTAATTTTAGGAAGCGAAGGCGGAGCTCTATTGCATGAAGGGTTAACTGCGGCCAGAAAAGAGTTGACAAGGCTAGGCGAAGAGTACGGCCTAAAGGTCGACCTAGATGCAACTATTGATTCCTTATCTGTAGGATCTCAACAAAGAGTTGAAATTCTTAAAGCGCTCTACAAGGGTGCAAAAATACTAATTTTAGACGAACCAACTGGGGTTCTTACGCCACAAGAAGCTCAAGACCTGTTTAGAATATTTACAGCTCTAAAAAAAGAAGGCGTAACCATAATACTCATAACTCATAAGCTACATGAAATACTAAATGTTACCGACAATGTGTCAGTAATGAGGGACGGAGAAATGGTAGCTCATCGAGAAACATCAAGCACCAATCGCGAAGAATTAGCGCAATTAATGGTGGGACGGAAGGTCTTATTTAAGGTAGATAAGGTTAAAAAAGATATCGGTGAAGTTTTACTAAAGGTTAGTAATCTTAGTGTACGCGACAAGAATAATACATACCGCCTACAGGACGTTAGTTTTGATGTTCATGCTGGAGAGATTGTTGGAATTGCAGGAGTCTCTGGGAATGGTCAGGGCGCTCTACTTGAATCACTATCAGGAATAATTCCTGTTTCAGAAGGATACATTGAAGTTCTTGGTCATAGAATGGACTCTGACAATTTGATTTATCCTGACAAGCTCAGAGAATACGGATTATCACATGTACCAGAAGACCGACAAAGAATGGGTCTTATAAGTGAATTCACTGCAAGCGAAACCTCAATTATTGGCTATCATAACGACAAAAAAATTAACTCTAAAGTAATTCTAAATAATAAAAAAGTCAGATCAAATTGTGAAAGCTTGATGGCTGACTTTGATGTTAGGCCGAATGATCCTAGATTAAAATCAGAAAGCTTTTCTGGAGGAAACCAACAAAAACTAATTTTGGCCAGAGAATTTACTCGCGACCCTAAAATATTACTTATAGGTCAACCAACTCGTGGGGTTGATATTGGCGCAATAGAGTTCATTCACAAAAGAATTATAGCTATGCGTGACTCTGGCAAGGCTGTCCTTTTAGTGTCAGTAGAGCTAGAAGAAATTATGTCTATAAGTGACAGAATTGTTGTACTCTGTGATGGGCAAGTTAGCGGTCGGATTGATAGTAAAGATGCAGACGAACGTACCTTAGGCTTGATGATGGCAAATGCATTTAACACATCTGATAATTTTGAACCATTAACCACGTAATACACTTTATATACTAATGAATCGCAACTCTCGTATAAATTGGATTAACAGACTGTTATTACCGATACTAAATGTTCTAACCGCATTTATTGCAACTGCATTTGTTTTTGTATTTATTGACGTTGACCCTATTGAAGCTACAGAAATATTATTGTATGGAGCGTTCGGTTATCAAGAGGGAATTGGATACACTCTGTATTACGCTACAAATTTTATTTTTACAGGATTGGCAGTAGCTGTTGCCTTTCATGCCGGTCTTTTTAATATAGGCGGAGAAGGGCAAGCTTATATTGGAGGCCTAGGAACATCACTTGTAATACTTATGATAGACCCCAATACTAGCCCATTGATATTCATATCTGGAAGCATTTTAGGTGGTCTAGTATTTGGCGGTTTATGGGCCCTAATTCCAGCATATCTTCAAGCGTATCGTGGTAGCCATATTGTAATAACAACCATAATGTTTAACTTTTTGGCATCTTCGCTTATGGTCTACTTGTTAGTTAATGTTTTAAGACAGACAGGGCAAATGACACCAGAAAGTCAATTATTCCCACAACAGTCTTGGTTGCCATTTATTCACAATATTGCTGGGAATATTGGGTTTGTTATAGAGGAATCTCCACTAAATATTTCTATATTTGTGGCCTTATTTTTCTCAATATTAGTTTGGATATTTATTTGGCATACTCGTTGGGGTTATGCTATACGTGCCACAGGTTTAAATAGCACTGCAGCACTCTATGCTGGCATAAAACCTAAACGCATTATCATTCTTTCAATGTGTATATCGGGAGCTCTGGCAGGACTGGTTGGAATAAATGAGCTTGCAGGATACCAGCATAGACTAATTATGGACTTTCATTTTGGCTACGGTTTCGGTGGTATTGCTGTAGCATTGATGGGTAGAAATCACCCTATAGGTATCATAATTGCAGCAATACTTTTTGGCATCCTCTATCAGGGTGGTGCAGAGTTAGCTTTTGAAATGGAAAATATATCTAGAGACATTATTGTTGTAATGCAAGCTCTTATAATTTTATTTTGTGGCGCCCTACAGTACATGTATAGACCCTGGATAATTCGACTCCTGGCACCCATTGAAAAGGAGGTGTAATGGAAGACTTATTGTTAACATTTATACTCACCTTAGATGCCGCAATAAGGGTATCAACTCCTCTTATACTTGCATCTATGGCTGGGTTATTTGCAGAACGTTCTGGTGTTGTAGATATTGGCCTTGAAGGAAAAATGCTAGCGTCAGCATTCGCTGCTGCCAGCGCTGCTACTATACTTGGTTCTCCATGGTTAGGGCTATTAGCAGGTATTTTAGTTTCATGTGCACTATCTATGCTGCATGGTTTTGCATCCATTACTCACCGTGGTGACCAGATTGTAAGCGGTGTTGCAATAAACATTTTAGCGGCTGGACTTTCAATAATTCTAGGTCTAGCATGGTTTGAGCAAGGCGGAATCACTCCAACATTAACGAGTGATGAGAGGTTTTTATCTTTAACTTTACCAGGAGTTGAGCTAATTAACAATATCCCACTCATAGGTACAATTTATAGGGAGATATTAAGTGGTCACAATATCATTGTGTATGCAGCATTTATAATAGTGCCAACAGTTTGGTGGATAGTCTATCGGACCCAATTTGGGCTGCGTCTGCGTGCAGTCGGAGAGAACCCGAAAGCTGTAGATACTGCAGGTCTATCAGTTAATATACTGCGTTATAAGGCTTTACTGGTTGGAGGAGTGTTATGTGGTATTGCTGGTACGTACTTGAGTGTAGCACATAATGCCCAGTTCACTCGTGACATGACAGCAGGACAAGGTTTTATTGCTTTAGCTGCATTAATATTTGGCAAATGGAAGCCGTACACTGTGTTATCAGCATGCTTATTGTTTGGATTCCTTGATGCATTAGCTGTACGCCTACAAGGTGTTGTCATTCCAGGTATAGGTGAAATTCCTGTACAATTAATTGAGTCTACACCGTATTTATTAACAGTGATTCTTCTGGCTGGATTTATTGGCAAGGCTGTGCCTCCTAAGTCGGTTGGTGTGCCATACATAAAAGAACGATAAGCATGACAAAATCAAACCATATTTATACTTTAAGAAATGCTATGGGAAATGCATATGCACCGTATTCCAACTACCATGTAGGTGCTCTAATTGTTTCTGATAAAGGTAATCAATATATTGGATGTAACGTTGAGAATGCAAGCTATCCCCAGGGCCAATGTGCAGAGTCAGGTGCTATTGCTGCTATGGTAGTAGCGGGAGACAAGCAAATTCAACATATATACATAATGAGCGATGACAAGGAGGGTGCTACGCCATGTGGAGGATGCAGGCAGCGCATACGTGAATTCTCCAACTCAAAAACTTTGATATCTCTTTGCTCAAGTGAAGAAATAATAAAGACTATGGGAATTTCTGACTTACTTCCGCATTCATTTGGACCGGAGCACTTAGCATAATCAAAATACATAATTGTTAAAAACAACTTATTGATTTAATCAAATAGATACACTCCTTAGTATGTTAATATTATGGATATATACTACTGATACCTTACAAAATTACCAATGAAAAACAGCTCTATAAATTCTGTAACTAGAAATCCAGGCTTGGAATTTCAACAAGATATTTTTTCGAAAATACGAATAAATCGTAGCGCTGTTGAAAAAAGATGCTCAGAATATTCTACTCGTAGAAGTATAAAAAAACAAAATCAAGCTGCCTGGTTAATGAAGGTTATTAGCCTTATCGATCTAACCACACTGTCAGGCGACGATACTGAGGCGCGTGTCAGGAGGCTTTGCAGAAAAGCAATTAACCCTATAAATGAAAAGCTAGTTGAAGATTTATCAATTGAATCACTAGGACTTTCCACTGCAGCCGTTTGTGTGTATCACGATATGTTAGCCGCAGCTAAAAAAGTGCTTGAAGGCCATAATATCAAATTAGCTGCAGTATCTACAGGTTTCCCTGCTGGCCTATCGCCACTACCACTTAGACTTGAAGAAATAAAGTATTCCGTTAAAGCAGGTGCAGATGAAATTGATATTGTTATTAGTAGGCGCTTAGTTCTGGAGGGTAAGTGGAATAAGCTATATGATGAGGTTAAATCATTCAGGAATGCTTGTGGAAAAGCCCACTTAAAAACAATTATAGCAACAGGTGATCTTGGAAACTTAAACAACATAGCAAAGGCCTCACAAGTGTGCATGATGGCTGGAGCTGACTTTATCAAAACCTCAACAGGAAAGGAACCAACAAATGCTACCCTACCAGTTAGCTTAGTAATGACTAGAATGATTAGAGATTATTATGAAAGAACCGGATATAGGGTCGGCTTTAAACCTGCAGGAGGTGTTAGTGATAGTAAAACTGCGCTACAATATATGATCATGATTGAAGAAGAACTAGGGCGTAGATGGTTAGAGGCTGACCTGTTAAGATTTGGTGCTTCAAGTTTATTAGCCGATATAGAGCGTCAACTAGACCACTTCTCTAGTGGTTACTACTCAACCTATTACCGCCACCCATTAGCCTAGGAGAAATTAATGACATTGCTAGAATCTTTTAAAGAACTCAATTATAGTCAAGCTCTGGAGTCTGACGCTATTGCGCTGGAATGGCTCAAACAAAATGGCAACAGATTTGGTCAATACATTGATGGTAAATTCGTAACCAATAATAAAGCCAAGTTAATAGATGTGCATTGCCCATCAGACTCAAAAATACTGGCAAAAATAGAAATAGCTGACAAGCACCAAATTGATATTGCTGTAAAAGCCGCCCTAAAGGCTCAGCCTAAGTGGTTTAAGGATGGTGGGCATGAAAGAGCAAAGATATTGTATGCACTAGCACGTTCACTGCAAAAGCACGCACGATTAGCATCTGTTTTAGAAACGTTAGATAACGGTAAACCTATTAGGGAGAGTCGAGATGCAGACATTCCACTAGCAATCAGACACTTTTATTACCATGCTGGATGGGCACAAATACAAAAATCCGAAATGTCTGACTATGAGCCAATAGGTGTAGCTGCACAAATAATACCATGGAACTTCCCATTACTAATGCTGGCATGGAAAGTTGCTCCAGCCCTAGCTATGGGTAACTCTATAGTTATTAAGCCTGCCGAGCAAACGCCACTAACAGCGATGTTATTCTCACACCTGTGTCACGAAGTTGGAGTACCAAAAGGGGTTGTTAATATTATTAATGGGAAGGGAGATACGGGTGCAATCCTTGCAGCCCACCCAAAAATAAATAAAGTCGCATTTACTGGGTCAACAGCAGTAGGTCGTGAAATACGTAAATCTACCGCAGGACAAGGCAAGAAATTAACTCTAGAGCTTGGAGGAAAGTCTGCTTTTATTGTTTTTGATGATGCAGATCTGGACTCTACAGTTGAGGGTCTGGTTGATTCTATTTGGTTTAACCAAGGAGAAGTTTGCTGTGCAGGGTCCAGATTGCTAGTCCAGGCCAGTATTGAAGATCAGCTCCATACAAAAATAAAGCGCAGGATGGACAAGTTACGTTCAGGCAATCCTCTTGATAAATCAATAGATATAGGTAGTCTCGTTAGCAAAGTACAGTTTCAACAGGTTGATAGCATGGTACAAAGTGGATTAACAAAAGGTGGAGACTTGTACCAACCTAACCCTTCTCAACCAGAAAATAACTATTACCCACCAACCCTAATAACAGATATAGATTCAAGCCACCCATTGGCACAAGAAGAAATATTTGGCCCAGTTCTTATATCTATGAGCTTCAGAACTCAAGCAGAAGCGATAGAATTAGCTAACAACACTAGATACGGTTTAACAGCAAGTGTTTGGAGTGAGAATATAAACCGAGCTATGGATGTAGCTCCAAAAATAAAGGCTGGTGTAGTTTGGATTAATACTCACAATAGGTTTGACGCTTCGTGTGGTTTTGGGGGTGTAAAGGAGTCTGGATTTGGGCGAGAGGGTGGAAAAGAAGGATTATATGAATACCTTAAACCAATAAAACTTATAGTTAATAAGAGAACTAAAGCCATAAAAATAGACAAAAAGCAAAATAACAAAAATCCAATAAACAGAACGTTAAAGTTCTACATTGGTGGCAAACAGGTAAGACCTGATGGTGGTTACAGTGTAGCCACATATAATGCTGACTCAAGTTTATCCGCATGGATAGGATCTGGCAACCGAAAAGATATTCGAAACGCTGTAAGTGCAGCGTGCAAGGCTAATAATTGGAGTTCTCAAACAGCACATGCACGTGCTCAAATTATTTATTATTTAGCTGAAAACTTATCAATTCGTAAAGATGAATGGGTTGAAAAATTACAATTATCTTGTGGTATAAGTAAAAATAGTTCTATAACAGAATTTAACGCTAGCATTAGTAGACTATTTAGTTACGCAGCATGGGCTGATAAATACGATGGCTTAGCACATAATGCTCCATATCGCGGTGTCACTTTAGCTCTTCCAGAAGCTATTGGCGTTATTGCGCAGATTGCCCCAGACTCACAGCCACTTCTTAGTTGTGTGTCTCTAATAGCGCCTGCAATTGCTATGGGAAACTGTGTTGTGTTTATTCCAGGAGAGAGTAATGCAAATATTGCTCTAGAACTTATACAGGTGATTGAAACATCTGACATACCGTCGGGTGTAATAAATATACTGAGTGGGGACAGAGCTGAGATGGCTGAGCAATTAGCGGGTCATGCCGATGTTGACTCAATATGGTGTTGGGCTGACAAAGACACTGTAAGAGTAGTTGAGTCAACAAGTGTTGAAAACCTGAAACGTGTATGGTGCCATGAAGACAATGACCGTGATTGGGTTATTCATAGACAGAGCGAAGGGGCAGAGTTTTTGCGTCAAGCCACCGAAATAAAAAACATATGGACTCCATACGGAGATTAGTATGAATAAAACTTTTTTGCCTCAAGAAATCATAAGAAAGAAGCGAGATGGCGGAAGTTTAAGTGATATGGAAATTAAATTATTGGTTGCAGGAATTTGTGACCTTACTTTGACTGATGCTCAGCTTGGAGCATTCGCTATGGCCGTATTTCATAATGGCATGAGTATGGATGAAAGGATTAGCCTTACAAAGCACATGATGCGCTCTGGAAAAATCCTTCAGTGGGAAGACCTAAGTTTAGATGGTCCTGTAGTAGACAAACACTCTACTGGAGGCGTTGGAGATAAAGTAAGTCTTATACTTGCGCCTATTGTAGCCGCATGTGGGGGATATGTACCGATGATATCAGGTAGAGGTCTAGGACACACCGGCGGAACATTAGATAAGCTATGCAGCATACCCGGATATAACCCCGCACCTGAAGAGGCTTTTTTTAGAAAAACTGTACAACAGGTTGGATGTGCTATCATAGGCCAAACATCTGAGCTAGCGCCAGCAGACCAGAGGTTCTATGCTACTAGAGATGTAACTGCTACAGTTGAATCAATTAGTCTTATCACTGCATCAATTCTATCAAAAAAACTGGCCTCAGGTCTGGATGCGCTGGTTATGGATGTCAAGACTGGCAATGGTGCATTTGCTAATGATTTAAATATGGCGCAGGAACTAGCAAGAAGCATTACAGATGTAGCAACAGGGTCTGGGGTTCCGACTCGATGTCTTATTAGCGATATGAATCAGGTATTAGGTCACAGTGTAGGTAATGCAGTTGAGGTTGTTGAGTGTATTGATGTTCTTGTCAACCCGTCTATAGCTGACCAAAGATTGCTGGATCTTACTATAAGCTTAGCTGCCAACATGTTACAAATAAGTGCTATAGATTCAGATATCAAGTCTGCAACTAATAAAGCTATCGAGGCACTAAACAGTGGTCACGCTGCAGAAATATTTGCACGCATGGTTGATTCTCTTGGAGGCCCGAAAGATTTACTTCAAAACCCAAAAAAATACCTCAAACCTATGAAAGTAATTAGCCCAATTAAGTCAATAAAATCGGGATTCATTTCTGCTATGGATGTTCGTAATATTGGTATGAGTATGGTATCCATGAATGCTGGCAGAACTAAATCATCTGATAGTATAGATTACGGTGTTGGCTTAACTAATATGGCCCAGATAGGGCAGCTTGTGGAAAAAGGCCAAGCACTTGCATTTGCACACGTACATAACGATGATGATGCTAAAATTTTGCAACAACGTATTAATCAAGCGATCACCATTTCTGATAAACCGCCAAATGAAAATCCTTTGGTCTACCAAACATAAAACACAATAAAATATATACATGAATAGGGCAATTATATTAGTGTTAGACTCTCTAGGTATTGGTGCAAGTAATGATGCATACATGTATGGTGACGAGGGTTCTGATACTCTTGGGCACATTGCAGAATATTGTGCCACAGGTAAGGCAGACAGTATCATGAGAACAGGGCCACTTGATATCCCTAACCTGCAAAGACTAGGCTTGGTGGCTGCCGCTAACAGTAGTCGTGGTAAAGAGATGCCAGTATTGCAAAATATAACTCCACAGTCCGCTTACGGTTATGCCAGCGAGGTTAGCGCAGGTAAGGACACTCCGAGTGGGCATTGGGAGATATGTGGGCTACCTGTACCTTTTCAGTGGGGTCTATTCCCTAACAATGAGTCTTGCTTCCCAGAGACACTAATTCAAGAATTGATTAGTAAAGGAAAAATCGATGGTACGCTTGCTAATAAGCATGCTTCTGGAACAAAAGTATTGCAAGAGTTTGGAGAGGAGCATATACGTTCAGGTATGCCTATCTGTTATACATCAGGTGACTCGGTTTTCCAGATCGCTGCTCATGAAGATTATTTTGGCCTTGAGCGACTCTACAACTTATGTGAAATTGCTAAGCAATTAGTAGACCCACTTAATATAGCTCGTGTTATCGCTAGACCTTTTTTAGGCACCAATTCAGATAATTTTGAGAGAACCCCAAATAGAAGAGACCTCACAACACCTCCAGTTGGTAGGACTTTATTAGACCACATACAAAATGCCAACGGTACGGTTGTATCTGTAGGCAAGATTAGCGATATATTTGCACACCAAGGAATCACCTTCAATGTTAAAGGCGAAAACAATATGTTGCTGATAGATCAGCTGATAGATCAGATGGGCAAGGTTAAGGAGGGCTTATTGTTTGTTAACCTTGTTGACTTTGATAGTAAATACGGACACCGCAGGGATGTTGCCGGATATGCTCATGCCCTAGAACAGTTAGACGCTAGAATTCCAGAAATTGAGAAACACCTCAAGGAGAATGATCTAGTATTAATTACCGCTGACCATGGATGCGACCCAACATGGCCAGGAAGTGATCACACCAGAGAGTGTGTTCCTGTGGTGTTTTTTGGAAATAACATCAAGCCACAATATTTAGGAGAGCGCAGCAGTTTTGCTGATATGGGTCAAACCATTGCTAAGCACTTAGGATTAACGGCACTTGATTATGGTACCGCCTGCAATCTATATTAATAGTACAAAGAGTATATTAGGTGAAAAAAATACAAAATATACCTAAAGTTGAACTACACAGTCACCTTGAAGGTACCATAACTCCAGCATTAGTTAGAAAAATAGCAAAACGCAACAATATAACTCTAAATGAGGGCTTATTTACAAATGAAGATAAATTTGCTTGGGGTGACTTTGTGTCCTTCTTGAGGGCTTATGATGAGGCTAGCCTTTGTTTGCGTAAGTCGATAGATTACGAAGAAATTACATACGAATACTTTAAGTCCTGTGCAAATGAGGGCGTCATTTATGCCGAAACTTTCGTTTCGCCAGACCATGCAGCTGCTGTAGGTATTAGCTACGAAGATATGATACTGGGTTGTGCCAAAGGTATCGACAGGGTTGAGAATGAGTTTGACATAATAGCCCGCATAATTATTACTTGCGTTAGGCATTTAGGGCCAGATCAGGCCACAAAAATTGCTCAAATAATGATTAATAACCCTCACCCATATGTTGTAGGCTTCGGAATGGGAGGGGACGAGTCTATGTATGCCATGAAAGATTTCTCAGGTGTATACAAAATAATTTCAGATGGCGGCTACGCTTCTACTGTTCATGCAGGGGAGGTGTGCGGACCGAAGAGTGTTTGGGATGCCATCAACTACCTACCAGTAACCCGTATAGGTCATGGAGTACGCAGTGTAGAGGATGACGGGTTAATGACAGAGCTATACAATCGTGACATTTCACTTGAGGTATGCCCTGGCAGCAATTTAGCACTACAAATATACAAGGACTGGCAAAGCCACCCACTAAACCAAATCCTTGAATCTGGAATAAGTGTAAGTTTAAATTCTGATGACCCTCCTTTTTTCAATACCAGTATTGGTAATGAATATGAGAATGGGTCAAGTATATTTAATCTTAGCACCAAAGAGTTATGCAAAATTTCTGCAATGGCGATTGAAGCATCATTTATTGACGATAAAACAAAAGCTAGACTACTATTAAAAATCCCTAATTAGTTAATTTAGGGATCTTTTGATATCACTTCCACCTGGAATGAAACATCACAGCCAGCAAGTGGGTGATTGAAGTTGACAGTTATATTGTCGCCATCTATTTTTTCAATACAGCCAACATAAGAGTCTCCGGTGGGTGTTTTGAATTCTACAGCTACGTCTGCTTTAATTAACATATCTGGTGAAAACTCTGAGCGCTGCATTATTTGTATTGACTCATCATGTATAGGCCCAAATGCTTCATCTGAACTCAATAAAAATGTCTGCAGCTTACCAACATCGGCCTGCTCAACACAAGCCTCCAAACATCGGTCCAATTGCCCGTCGCCAATCTTAAATCTAAGGGCGTAATCCCCTGACTCATCAACCGTAGCACCGTTTGAGTGAACTAGTTTATACTTTATTGAATAAGCAGTATTCAATTATTCAGCACAAAGCGTGCTTAATATTGTGTGCACTTTTTTAGGCAACTCTGATCGATGTACTATCATATCAATAGCGCCCTTCTCAAGTAAAAATTCACTACGCTGGAAACCCTCTGGCAGCTCCTCTCTAACAGTCTGCTCAACAACTCTCGGGCCAGCGAAGCCGATAAGTGCATTTGGTTCTGCTATTTGTATATCTCCTAGCATTGCAAAGCTAGCTGAGACACCTCCCATTGTTGGGTCAGTCAGTATAGATATAAATGGCACCTTGCTGTCGGCCAACATCTTAACGGCCAGTGACGTTTTAGCCATCTGCATTAAAGAGAATAGCCCTTCCTGCATACGAGCCCCTCCTGAAGCAGAAAAACAAATGAGCGGACTCTTTGTTTTAATACTCTCCTTGGCTGCACGCACAAACTTTTCCCCAACAACTGACCCCATTGATCCACCCATAAACTTGAACTCAAAAGCTGCTACAACAACATTCATACCATGAATTGTGCCCTTCTTTATGATTAAGGCATCATTCTCGTTTGTGGCTTTTTGTGCTGCCGAATATCTGTCCTTGTATTTTTTCTGATCTTTGAATTTAAGAGGGTCTAGTGACTCTATATTTTTTGCAATTTCCACTCGGCCCTTCTCATCTAGAAAGCTATTGATACGCTCCCTTGCACTAATGCGCATATGATAGTCACACTGAGGGCATACGTATAGTCTCTGTTTCAGTTCTTCCTCATACAGGGTTGTTTCACATTTAGGGCACTTGCTCCACAGACCCTCAGGAATATTTTTTTTGACTACGCTTGTAATTGACGGAAGAATTTTTTCTAACCAACTCATAGTTACGCCTTTGTATTAATTGATTGCACAAGAAATATCTTTAGCAAAATTAGCAACACTTGTTATCATTTTATCCTTGTATTTTGCATGCTTTTCAATAAATGACACAATTGATGAGCCTACAATCACTGCGTCAGCTGACTTTGATATCGCTCTTGCTGATTCTGCGTCCTTAATCCCAAAGCCAACGCCTACAGGTAAGTCTACATACTTTCTGATTCTTTTGAGGTGAATATTGACAGAATCAATGTCTAAATTTCCTGCACCAGTGACACCCTTCAAAGATACATAATAAACAAATCCAGATGCCAAGTTAGCTAGCAATTTCAACCTGTCATCAGTTGTGGTAGGTGCAACTAGGAAAATAAAATCAATTCCTACACTATCTAGAAAGTCCTTCAGGTCGTGAGCCTCCTCTGGTGGCATATCAACAACCAAAACTCCATCAACACCACAATCTAGTGCCTGATTTGCAAAATTTTCATAACCAAACACTTCTATTGGGTTTAAATACCCCATTAGTACAATTGGAGTATGCTCGTTGGACTGCCTAAACCTTTTTACTAGTGATAACACGTCGCGCAGACTCACCCCATCAGAGACCGCCCTGTCATGTGACTTTGCAATTACAGGGCCGTCCGCCATTGGGTCAGAAAATGGGACCCCTAACTCAATAACACTTGCACCATTTTTAACCAGCACATGCATCAACTCGTAGGTATTCTCTATACCACTATCGCCAGCGGTTATGAAGGGGATAAATGCCTTACTCTTATCATCTTTTAAAGACTTAAATACTGTACTAAGACGAGACATTATTGATTATTTGATCCTAAATTTAGTTAGTTTAATTTTATCACACTATTGATTTGTACTAAACTCATGCACACTGTCGACAAGGGTCTTCATACTGTCTGGGTTAACGTCTGGAGAGATGCCATGACCCAGATTAAATACATGCCCGGTTTTGCCTTTATATTGTGAGAGAATATTTTTTACCTCTGAACGAATCTTGTCTCTTGATGAATACAGAACACAGGGGTCTAGGTTGCCTTGCAAAGCTACCTTGTCTCCAACCCTAGACTGTGCATCACCCAATTCCACAGTCCAATCTAGGCCAATGCCATCACAACCAGTTGAAGCTATTTGCTCTAGCCACATACCGCCACCCTTAGTAAACAGAGTTACTGGCACAATTTTGCCGTTATGTTGGCGATTAATACCGTTTACTATTTTCCCCATATATCTTAGTGAAAACTCTTCGTAACTATTTTTATTTAGTAACCCTCCCCAGGTATCAAAAACCATAACAGAGTCAGCGCCAGCTTCAATTTGACCGTTAAGATAATCGATTATGGTGTCGGCTAATTTATCGAGTAATTTGTGCATATGAGTTGGGTTTTCGTACATTAAGCCTTTTACTTTAGAGAAGTTCTTACTGGATCCCCCTTCTACCATATAGGTCGCCAAAGTCCACGGGCTCCCCGTAAAACCGATAAGTGGCACCCTGCCATTCAAAGATCTTTTTATCACCGAAACTGCATCGGTAACATATGAAAGTTTAGAGCCAACGTCTGGCCTAGAAAGGTTATCTATATCATCAAGACTTTTAATAGGTTTTGAAAATTTTGGACCCTCACCTTCAGTAAAATATAGCCCTAAATCCATTGCATCTGGGATAGTTAATATATCTGAAAATAAGATCGCGGCATCCAAATCAAACCTATCTATTGGCTGTAATGTTACTTCACATGCAAGGTCAGGTGACTTGCACAGAGTGAGAAAGTCGCCCGCCCTCTTTCGAGTTGCGCGATACTCAGGAAGGTAACGGCCAGCTTGCCTCATAACCCAAATTGGAGTCCTTGATACAGGTTTTTTTAATAGAGCATTGATATAGTCGAAAGACATAATATTGTAAATAAATTAGTGATTAGGTGATTATATATAGAATTATTGATATTTCATGCACTTTTATAGTGCTGTTAGAGTTTTAGTGAGCTGGAATTAATTATAAAAAAAGCCACATACGTGGCTTTTTTTATTTTTGTCAATTAGTTTATCTTTTGAATGACCCGTAGCGTGACTTAAACTTCTCTACTCGACCGGCTGTATCCATAATTTTTTGTTTACCTGTGTAAAAAGGATGACAGCTAGAACAAACATCTAAATGTAGCTCGTCTTGTGTTTTTGTTGAGCGGGTTTCAAAAGAATTACCACAACTGCATACCACTTTAATCAAATCGTAATCTGGATGAATTTCTGTTTTCATATCTATAAATATATTGTAAACCGCTAAGGGGGAGAATTATATACTACTTGGTGCTTTCAATGCAAGGGTTTTAGGCTTTCTGTATTGTTGATTAAAAAGGTTAAAATAATGAGACTTATTGGTTATCGTTAGGCATAACTGATGACATGTATAATGACTCAGCATAATATATATTTATCCTAGTCTAAATACTACTTAGCAACCTAATTTAACAAGCAACTTGACTTATATGAGCAAAATTCATGGCATTATCTTAGCAGCAGGAGAGGGTACTCGAATGAATTCAGATATGCCTAAAGTGTTGCATAGACTTTCCGATAAGACTCTACTTGATCATGTTCTAATTAAAGCTAGAAATGTTTGCAAACAGGTACACATAGTCTATGGCTATATGGGTGAACAAGTAATGAGTTCAGTAAACGATAGCTCAATTAGTTGGGTTCATCAGTCCGAGCAGCTTGGCACTGGACATGCTGTGGCACAGGTTATTCCACATATAGATAACGATTCAATCTCGCTAATTATGTATGGCGACGTGCCACTTATCAAAGAGTCCACATTAAATGAGTTAATTGTGAAAGCCGAAGAATGTGGGCTTTCTCTTCTATCAATTGATTTAAAGAATCCTACTGGGTATGGACGTATTATTCGTACAGAGGGCCAAATAATGGCTATAGTTGAACAAAAAGACGCTAACACAGAGCAGCTTAATATTAGCGAGGTAAATACCGGGTTTATTGCTATTAAAAGCAAGTTATTAAAAAAATATTTAAACCTCATTGGTAACGACAATTTTCAATCTGAGCTTTATCTAACTGATATTATTGCGCTGGCAGTTGATGATGGTAGAATGGTCGGGTCAGTAATTTCAACAGATAGGTTCGAGGTAGCAGGAGTGAACGATAAGGTACAACTAGCTGAACTTGAAAGGGCATTGCAAAAGCAACAGGCTCTTGATTTCATGCGCCAAGGCATAACCATTAAAGACCCTTCTCGATTCGACTGTAGGGGAACTCTTAGTTTCGGCAAAGACTGCACTATCGACTTCAATGTTCTGATTGATGGTAAAGTGGAGTTGGGAGAGAAAGTTTCAATCTCACCTAACTGTATTATAAAGAACTCTACTATTGGTAATAATGTAGAGGTATTACCTAATACTGTAATCGAAGATGCAGTAATAGGGGATGAAGCCTCAATAGGTCCTTTTGCCCGTATAAGACCACAAACTGAAATAGGTAACAACGTAAAAGTCGGTAATTTTGTTGAAATAAAAAAATCAAGGATAGGCAATAACTCTAAGGCTTCACACTTAAGCTACATTGGTGACACCACTATTGGAGAAGATGTAAACATAGGCGCGGGTGTAATTACTTGCAACTATGACGGCACCAATAAACACAAGACTGATATCAAAGATGGGGCATTTGTTGGCTCCAACTCGCAATTAGTTGCACCTGTAGTTATTGGTAAAAACGCTACAATTGGAGCAGGATCAACAATCACAAAAGATGCACCAGATGGTGCTTTAACACTTAGCAGAACTAAGCAGTCTACATTAAAAAAGGGGTTTAGCCCTTCTAAAAAATAAACTCCATGCTTAAACTCCCACGCAACGTATGGATTCTGACTCTGGCATTGTCACTATTCATGTCTCTTAATGTTTTTATAATTTTTATTGGTGGCATCATTGGCCAATCACTGAGCCCAATAAAGAGCCTATCAACTTTGCCTGTAGCTATGATAGTGATTGGCACTGCGGTAAGTATATTTCCTATCAACTATATCATGTCTAAGATTGGCAGAAGGCTTACCTTTCTTGCGGTATGTATATATACAATAATGAATATAACTGTAATTGTCGCTTCGCTATACTTGCAGTCATTTACCCTATTCTGCGTATCAACATTTTTCTTCGGGGCTACTGCTGCAACGATGAATCAATTTCGCTTCGCAGCAATTGAAAGTGTTAGTAAAGAGCAGGTTGCGTCAGCAACTTCACTAGTATTACTTGGAGGATTAATTTCAGCTTTTTTGGGTCCAGAAATAGCAACCTTAGGTAGACACTTATTTGAAGTTGAGTTTGCTGGCTCATTTATTCTTCTTGGAGTTTGTTTTGTTGTTGCATTTATATTGCTGAGTTTGTTTGTTCCAGCTAAAAAGCTGTCACTTCCAGAAGATAACTCTACAAGAAAGCTAATAGAGATATTAAAGCAGCCTATTTTTATTGTTGCTATGACCAGTGCAGCCTCCGGATATGTGATTATGAGTTACATCATGACTGCAACCCCGGTCAGTATGCATAGTATGGACGGCTTCTCTTTAGAGCACACCAAATTTGTTATTCAAAGTCATGTAGTTGCTATGTTTTTACCCTCATTATTCACTCCAATTATTGTTAAATTATTAGGTGTAAGCAGGATGATGCTTGCTGGGATTGTCATGTACTTTATTTGTATTGCCGTAGCTTACGCAGACCATATGTTAGTAAATTACTGGGTTTCGCTTGTACTATTAGGGCTAGGATGGAACTTTCTTTTTATCGGCGGCACCACAATGTTGCCAAGATCTTACGCAGAAAATGAGAAATATAAAGTCCAAACTATTAATGATTTTTTAATTTTTGGCCTTCAGGCTTTTGCTTCCTTATCAGCCGGTTGGTTTGTATTTACGTATGGATGGGAGGTTGTACTAGTATCTGTAATTCCGATATTATTCATTCAATTTATTATTCTTGTTTGGTGGCTAAAAAGCAAAAATATCTAAGCTAAATGACTAATATAACAACTAGTTATTAATACATATATTCTCTATAGACCCTTTCAGTAATTTTTGTATAAATTTCGTATGAAATAGTGTCTGCACATCTTGCTACATCATTAATTGAGACATTTTCTCCGAACAATTCAACACGATCATTTATTTTAGTATTAGGAATATGTGTAAGGTCAATAGTTAACATGTCCATCGAGACTCGACCAACTATATGCGTGATAAGTCCATTTAGGTATACCGGAGTACCAGTAATGGCATGCCTAGGGTAGCCATCTCCATATCCAAATGCAACCACTCCAACAGTCATGTCTTTGGGGCAAGTGAACGTACCTCCATAACCAATACTGTCACCTTCAGTATATTTTTTTATAGAAATAATTGGGGCTGTAATAGTCATTGCAGTCAATAAATGTATATCGTGCTGATTTGTATCTACAGGTGACACTCCATAGAGCATAATTCCGGGACGTATGAAGTCCTGAGATTGGCATACCTTGGTCAGCACTCCTGCAGAGTTTGAGATTGAAAGCTTGATTCTATTATTATAAGACCTAAGAGATTTATAGAAGGAATCAATTTTATGCATTTGCTTATCTGTTACTAGGCTGGTAACCTCGTCGGCGCATGCAAAATGCGTCATTAACACAATTTCTTTAATATTATTACTGCTAGAAAGCGCCTCAAATGCATCCACAAGAGTGTCGTCTTGAAAGCCCAGCCTACCCATTCCGGAGTCGTACTTTAAGAATACTGTTAAAGGTTCTTGTGGGTTAGCGCTCAGAGCCCACTCCAGACCCTTTTCTGAATTTATACAAATTAAAAAATTGTTGTTGTTTGCTACTTCAATTTCATCAAGTTCGAAAACTCCCTCCAACAATAGTATGGGGCTTATTACTCCAGCTTGACGAATTTCTAAAGCCTCCTCTATGCAAGCAACACCAAACAAATCTGCAGTATCATCAAGATATTTAGCTACTACTGCAGAGCCATGCCCATAAGCATTAGCTTTTACAATCGCCACTGCCTGGGCATAAGGTACGCATGATTTCGCATACAAATAATTATGCTTTATTGCTGCTAAATTAATATTAGCAACCGTATTCCTACTCATTATTGATAACGCTCTACTCCTAACCCTTCTAAATCGATTTGGGTGTCTTCTTCTAATATTATTAATGAAATAAGTTTTCCAGAACCCAAGCCCATAGTCCAACCCAAAGTACCATGCCCAGTATTTAAGAACAGATTATTATAGGATGTCTTTCCTATAACAGGTGTCCCATCAGGCGTCATCGGACGTAGACCAGTCCAGAACTCATTATCTGTTGTTTCTTTAGTAGCTTTTGGAAAGATGTTGTTAATCACAAATGTGGTTATCCTTTCGCCTTTAGCTGACAGTTTCTTATCATAGCCATTTAACTCCGCAATCCCAGCTATCCTAACATTGTCCCCCAGCCTTGTAATTGCGACCTTGTAAGTTTCGTCCAGTAGTGAACCTTGTGGTGCATCAATATCTTCCTTAACAGGCAAAGTAATTGAATACCCCTTAACAGGATAAATTGGAAGAAAAATCCCAAGTGGTTTTAATAGTAAAGGCGAATCAGGCCCCAGAGCCATAACATAATTATCAGCAGTATAGTTACCTGAACTAGTTTCTATGCAAGATACATTGTCGTTTAATGTTTGTATGTTATTTATCTCAACACCATATTCAAAATTAACTCCAAGTTTTTTGCACTCTTCTACTAGCTTGTTGACAAACACAAAGCAATTTGCACTTTGATCTTCTAGTAATCGCAAACCGCCCTTAATCTTATTTCTAGAATGTCGTAGCCCAGGCTCAGCCTCAATACAGCCATCCACATCCAATAATTCGTATTTAATATTGTATTTATCATATATAGATGTGTCTTTTTTACAGTCCGCTACTTGCTTATCGGTCCTATAAATTTGTAATATGCCGTTATTTCTTAGCTCGAAATCAAAATCATGTTCGCCAATAAACTCTGCCACTGCCTTTTTAGAGAAAGAAGAAATGCGCATCATTCTTGACTTGTTGATAGTGTACCTATCGGCTGTACAGTTTCTTAAAAGCCTAAAGATGAACTTTATGGTTTTAAGAGATAACCTTGGGTTGACAATCAATGGGGCATACTTACTAAACATCCATTTAATTGCCATAAATGGAACCCCTGGAGCAGCCCAAGGAGACGACATTGCATACGAAAGCTGTCCAGCATTGGCATGGCTAGTGCCCATAGCCGCACTATCTTCACGATCAATGACCGTTACCTCGTGGCCTGCTTTCGCTAAATAGTAAGCCGAACTTACACCGATAATTCCACTACCCGCTACTAATACTTTCATAATTTATTGTTGAATGATGCACGAGTGAGCATTATATTAGTTTTATAATTACTTAACATTACAAAGTGTGCACGAATAACCAAAAAAAACGAACCCCAAGATACTCAGTTGCAGACTATTTCGGCAATGACGTTTATATTGTCGCCCATATTAATAATGGACGGATAATGCTTAGCGATAACTATGCCATCTCTAGTCGCAAAATAATCAACCGGCTCCTGGTTAGTGCGCTTCGTTGAATGGATTCTAGCGACAATCTCACCATATTCTACTTTATCGCCTAAGGCAACAAATGGCTCGATAATGCCATCGTGTTCAGAGCAAACAAAAGAGCGATCGTCTGGCATATTTAGTTCTATTATTTGTACCTCTGGAATAACAATATCGCCATTCATCACCCCTGTATGTATTAGAAAGTTGTCAACTCCTTTCTTGGCTATATTGACTGTTTCAGGGGTAGTGGAACCTCCACCACCCAGCTCTGTTGTGACAAATATCTTGCCCATAGACTCTGCTTGTGTGTCATACATGCTCGCTGCATCCATCTCTAGCATTTTCACATAGTATGGAGCACCAAAAGCTTTAGCAGCAATCTCACATGCTGCATCTTGTTTAGTATTGCTAAGTACATGTGATGCTGAAAAGGGGACAAGGTTTAATGTTTTGCCGCCAGAATGAATATCCAAAACTACATCCGCCATCGGTAACAGTGTTTTTGAGAAATAGTCCGCTATGATTTGTGTAACTGTACCGTCAGGCCTGCCAGGGAATGCTCGATTCATGTTTACATTGTCAATTGGAGAAACCCTGTCCCCAGAAAGAAAGGCTGGAAAATTCATTGCAGGAATAATAATTACCCGCCCACTTATATTGTTGATGTTTTTTCTTGAGCACAGATTAAGTAGCGCGATTGGTCCTTCATACTCGTCCCCATGGTTGCCTCCAGTTAACAGCGCTGTAGGGCCGTCTCCATTTTTAAACTGAGTTACAGGTATCATGATGGATCCCCAGGCGGAAGTGTTTGATGAGTACGGAAGCTTAAAGAAGCCGTGCTGTATCCCATTCGCATTAAAATCAATAGTTGATGTTGTTGGATTGTTTGTCATAAATTTCTTACCTTATTAATAACTTTCTGGGTACATTAGAAAGGCATTCTCCTCCTGCCGTTCCAACACGTACACTTTCAGTCATCTCGAAACCCCAGTCTTCGAACCAGATTGCAGGCATAAAATGAAAGGTCATATTTTCTTCTAGAATCGTATCATCCTCTCCTCGAAGACTCATTGTTCTTTCACCCCAATCAGGCGGATAACTCAGACCGATAGGATAGCCACATCGATTACTCTTTTCATAGCCATACTTTTTTAGTGTAGCTGTAAAGTTGTCTGAAATTTGAGCACATGTATTGCCAGGCTTAAACATCTCAATTGCGTTTTCAATGCACTCATTAATCACCTTTTCAATGTCTAAGTATTGTTGAGGAGGTGACCCCAAATAAAGTGTTCTTGAGCAGGGGCAGTGATACCTTGCGTAGGCTCCGGCTAACTCTAAAAACATACCCTCATTATTGTTTAATGGTTGATCATTCCACGTCATGTGGCATGCTGCAGCTTCCTCTCCAGCACCAATAAGAGGGACGAATGAAGTATAGTCGCCATAATGACCTTGATTACCTTGAGCTCCTGCATGCATTATTTCGGCAACTAAGTCGTTTTTTCTCATTCCAGGTTCTGCAACCTTCATGACACGTTCATATACACCTTCAATCACCTTTCCTGCTCTTTTCATATAGGTAATTTCAGTTTCAGATTTAACTGCTCTTTGCCAATTAACGAGCCCTGTTTGATCGGTAAAAGTTGAGTCAGGGAGACAGCTGTATAAAGATTCAGCAGCTCTTGCTGAAAAATAGTAGTTATCTTTTTCAAGACCAATTATTTTTTTATCTAGATTCTTTTCTTTTAAGATGCTTGCAAGGAATTCCATTGGGTGGCGATCAGGACTCATGACGTATTCATCTGGGTATGACAATATATTGCTAATGTCCAGATCTGTGGTGAACTCAACGCCTTTAGCGTCAATACCTCTTCCGTACCAAAAAAGCTCGTCATTGGTCGTAATAATTACACATTGATGAACATAAAAAGACCAGCAATCATAGCCTGTCAGCCAGTTCATGTTGGCGGGGTCATACACAACCATAACTTCAACACCACTCTCTGTCATTGCTTTGCGAGTTTTGTTTTGCCTAAAGATGAACTCTGATGGATCAAATTTTCTTCTAGAATCCAACATATAAAATTATGCTCTCAAAAAATACTCGTATATTACACATAAATCTATACAATGTCACCGATAGTGGCTTTATTAATACAACCAAAATAATTAAACCCTAAATGATTGATTCAAATTACATAATTAATAAATTAAACGTGGCCTGTGAGGTTGATACTTATGTTCCAAAAGTAGGCATGATTATTCTAGATACCGACCTAACCTGCGAAAGAGACTTTGCCCGAATGAAAGCTGAACACGATTCAAATTTTGACTTATACTATAATCGTGTTACTTTCGAAAACCCTATGACTGTAGAAAGTTTAACCGCCATATTGCCACGACTGCCTGAAGCTGCAGGCCAAATATTACCTGGCATTACTTTGGACGCCTTGGTATTTAATTGCACCTCTTCATCTGCGCTGTTAGGTGATAGTGCAGTGATTTCTGCACTCTCATCAGCTTCGAATAATACATTCACCACTGCTTCCGCTGTAGTATCAGAAATGAAAAAAGCAAACGTTAAAAACATCAGCATGCTATGTCCATATCCTAAAGATGTTAGTATTGGCCTGGCTGATTATTTTTATTCATGTGGGTTAAACGTAACGTCACTCGTGTACCTAGATATTGAAGACGATAGAGATGTAGCTAGACTTGATGAAAAAATAATTATTGATTCAGCAATAAAAGCGATAAGCCCCGATTCAGATGCACTATTTATTTCCTGTACGGCCCTCAGGTCATCTGAATTGGTAAAAACCCTTTGCGACTTAACTAAGAAAAAAATCTTCACGAGTAACTACTCTACCTTTAAACACCTAGATTCAGTTATAGGTAATAATTTGTAAGTGGCCTAACAATGGGATACCTGTTTTCTACTATAGCTGTAGCATTGTGGGCATTTAATTTTATTATTGCTGTTATAGCCAATAACCAAATATCGGCAATTGAGCTTTCTTTTTATCGATGGCTTGTAGCGCTCGTTATTCTTATGCCATGGGTTATTAAACTAATTCCCAAGATTGATGTTGTCATTTCAAATTGGAAATATATTGTTATACCAGCAGTGTTTGGTGTTAGTATTTTTAATACAGCCCTGTATATGGCTGCACATTACACATCATCATTTAACCTTTCACTCATTGGAATTAGTGCCCCTATCGTAGTTATTATTATCAATAGACTTGTATTTAAAGCCCATTACTCAAAAGTACTATGGGTCGGTGTGCTTACCGCGACTATCGGAGTTTTGATGCTAATTAGTAAGGGCGATTTGTATGCACTTATAGACCTTAACTTTTCAATGGGAGATCTTTTAATGCTAATATCTGCACTATCTTGGGGGGTATACACCGTAACCCTAGAACACAAGCAGCCAACAATTTTTAGCCAGATTGAATATTTAGCACTGATTGTTGTTTTCGGATTTTTACTATTAATCCCAGCCTTTTATTGGCAAGTTAGCAGCCATGGGTACAGTCAATACAGTTCAGAGGGAGGACTTATGGTGCTATATTTAGGTATTTTCCCTTCTGTAGTGTCTTTTTATTGCTGGAACAAGTCAATTGAATTAATTGGAGCAACTCAGACCGGTGCAACATATTACTTCATACCTATTTTTGTGTTTATTTATAGCAGTATATTGCTTGAGGAGGAGATAACTTATGTTGCATTAGTAAGCTTTGTGTTGATATTTTCAGGGCTACTAACCATACACTTCACAAGGAACACCTTACAAAAAAGTAGCATTTAGTCAAGTAGCGCTCTTACAGCTTCTCTGGCACTCAGGCGGTTTACATTTTTACTCAAGTCTTTGCCAAAATGAATATGAACCTTTCTTCTAAATATAATATAACTACTAGCGCTATCACCTCTATGCGTTTTTGAAAGTATACTGCCACACATGTTGTTAACAGCAAAAGGTATTACGGCTAAATCTGTTTTGGTCGCGCTTAGAATTTTTTCAAATCCTCGCTTAAATTCAAGGAGATCTCCAGTCCTTGAAATTTCCCCTTCAGGAAATATTCCAACAATGTGTTGATCTTCTAGCACGTCAATCACACTCTCGAGTGCCCTTCTACTATTGGAAGGCCTAACACAAATTACTTTCACTGCACGCCAAAACCATTTTAGTATTGGAATATTGTAAAAATCTTCATGCATTACAAAGCGTATGGTCCTCGAAGTTGCCCATTGGACAAACGCCCAATCTATGTAACTTACATGGTTGCCCAGTAATAATACTGGCCCATTTGTTGGTATATTTTCAATGCCGCTAATTTTTACACGATAGCGTAACCCAAAAACGACAATAACTAGCCAGCGCCTCACTACTTGTAACTTGACTTAAGCTTAATTAAAACTGAACTGAAGCCTACAAAAGCTATAGCTGCATTCAGGTAAAGAATATACTCGCTATTAACGTTGAATGATGCTACAGAGGCTGTTATCATTAAAAAAACTAGCATCAGTGAATTTTGCAGCCAATTCTTTCCAGCCAAAACACTTCCTAATTTATCCAGCTCGGTGTTGTCTTGTATAAGCGCATTGAATGGCACTATAGACATTCCTGCGCCCAGTCCGAATAGAAAAATATCACTTGCAACTATCAACAATATCAATTTTACAGGCTCACCCATTCCAATTTCAACATAGTTGCTTGTTAGCACATCTGACAAAGAAAGAAGGGGCATCAAAGTCGACGCAATAACTATCAATGTTGAGCCTATATAAATATTATTAACTTTAATTGCATTTTGGCTTTTTCGACCTGATAAATAAGCACCTATCATAATACCTACAATTGATAATGCCAACATAGCCTGCACCAATAACGGACTATCGATTCCAAGGTTAACTTTGGCGTGGGCTGGGAATACAGCAATTAAGTTTTGTGATATAGCCCAAAACATTGCTGTGCCTAATATCGAATACCATGTCACCTTGTTGTCTCGTAATTTATGTATATTTTTTCTAAAGTAATGCCCTATTACAATCTTTCTAATAGATAACGCTGCAGTAGAAAACTTAGTTTCATAAAAACGAATACCAAAAGTGGCAAGCCACTCAAACACTGACATAGCTACCAAAAGCCACCCAAGTGGGGCCACTAATAGTACTATATCTTCAGGTGTGGAGTATTGTTGAGAGCCTAAATAGGATTCGAATAAATATGAAAAGAACACAGTACCCAACAAAATAGAAGTCAGGGTTATCGCCATTACATAAGCGTTACCAACACTCAAACCTTTTCTTCCTAAGCACTCTTTAATATAGCCATATTTAGCTGGCGAATAAATAGCGCTTTGTATGGCAATCAACAACGTAAAGCCAAACGCCAAAACATACTCTCCTTGATAGTATGAGTAAGTTATGCCAAGGGTAATCAAAACCGCTGCAAAGGCACTCCAGCGCATAATTGTTGGCTTAGCAAACCTGTCTGACAGGTATCCAGACAGAGTAAAAAACAAGACAAAAGGCAATAACACTAAACCATTAACTAGTGTTGTTAATATGATTTGTGTTTGTTCATCATAAATTATAAATATAGTGTTTTGTATTGTGATCTTGTGCCCTAAATCTACAAAGGCGTTAATAAACAAAACAACTAAATAAATTGAAAAAACTCCCGACCTCTCCTTAAGAGTAACACTTGGATTTGTCATAATTCTGTAAGTATTTAAATTTAATCATCCGTATTATGACAGAATATATATAGCCTTTAATAATAATCTTATTTTGTAATTTCCAGAAAAACAATTCTGATAATTAGGTGCAAAAATAATTATTGACAATAGTCTATTTATAAAATAATATGATTGCCATATTATTGACTATTTAGTCAATCTAATTAATTGTTCATGGGGGCTTATCTAATGTCGGCAAAAAGAGCTAAAAGAAATGGCGGCAGGGCAGCAAAAATTGCTCACAGAAAGAGGACATCTCAAATAGAAGCGCCTAAATTTTTAACTCGCAATATTCCTTGCTATGATTTACTGAATGAAGAGGAGTTGGTTCGTATCGAAGACCATGCTGAATGGATACTTAAAGAGAAAGGTATTGAGTTTTGGGATGATGATGAAACTCTAGAACTGTTCAAGGGGGCTGGTGCAACAGTTAAAAAAAATACAGTATTTTTTGATAAAGGGCATGTAAGAGACCTATGTATAACAGCCCCAAGAGAGTTCGAAATGCATGCAAGAAACTCTAAAAGATCAACTGTTTTTGGTGGTAATAGGCTTGTTCTGGGTCCCGCATATGGGTCCCCTTTTGTGTACGACTTAAAGAGAGGAAGAAGACAGGGAACAATGGAAGATTTTAATAATTTAGTTAAACTTACCCATATGACTCCATGGCTTCATCACACAAGTGGCACTGTTTGTGAGCCAGTAGACATACCAGTCAATAAGAGGCACTTAGATATGGTTTACTCCCATATCAAATATTCTGATAAACCTTTTATGGGTTCTGTCACTGCCCCTGAGCGTGCCGAGGACTCAATAAAAATGGCCCGTATTGTTTTTGGTGAAGAGTTCATGAATTCAAACTGTGTAATTCAGGGAAACATAAACGTTAATTCGCCCCTAGTTTATGACAACACCATGACTGGAGCATTGAAGACATACTCTAGAGCAAACCAGGGTGTTGTAATAACTCCATTCATTCTTGGTGGGGCAATGTCTCCAGTGACCATGCCCGCAGCAATTGCCCAAGCGCATGCTGAAACTATGGTAGGTGTCGCTTTAACACAACTAATTCGTCCAGGTTCTAGTGCTGTGTATGGTAATTTTTTAACAACGATGGACCTCAAGTCTGGTGCGCCGACATTTGGTACGCCAGAATCTTCACTAGCCACGCTCGCGGTTGGACAGATGGCAAGAAGGCTGGGGCTTCCTTTTAGAGCTGGGGGCCATTACACAGCCTCAAAAGTTACTGATGCGCAATCAATGCAGGAGTCTGCTGACTCAATGTTTCCTGCATTTTTAGCTGGAGCTAACTTTATACACCAAGCCGCAGGCTGGTTAGAGGGTGGCCTAGTGGTTGGATATGAGAAATTTATTATTGATTCTGAGCGCCTAGGCATCCTACACAAGATAGGGGAAGGCATGACTATCGATGAAAACACTCTTGCTTATAGTGCTTATCGTGAAAACTCACCTGGAGAGAATTTTTTAGGGACACAGCATACTAGTGAAAACTTTGAAAATGCTAACTTTCGTTGTGAAATGGCAGACAATAATTCTTTCGAACAGTGGACCGAGGATGGGTCTAAAGACTCTGAACAGAGGGCATATGAAAAATGGAATCAGATGCTATATGAGTATGAAGAACCTCCAATAGATCCTGCTATAAACGATGAATTAATAACTTTTATAGAAAAAAAGAAAGCCAGCATGGGTGATGAATGGTATTGATAGTGTTCGTTTTTGTTGATAGATGATTTATATTAACATTATAATTTTTTGGAGCAAATTATGAAAGATCATGCAAGAGTTGTTGTTATTGGGGGCGGTGTTGTTGGTTGTTCTATACTATTTCACCTTGCAAAGATGGGTTGGAAAGATGTCGTTTTACTTGAAAGGGATGAATTAACTTCTGGTTCAAGTTGGCATGCTGCTGGCTCATTTCATACAGTTAGTTCTGACCCTAATGTTTCCAAGCTTCAAGACTACACAATCAATTTATATAAAGAAATTGAAGAAACCTCAGGTCATTCAATTAGTATGCACAAAACAGGAGGTTATTACTTAGCTTCCAATCAAAGTTGGCATGACTATCTAAAGCGTGAACGTTCAAATGCAAGGTCATTGGGTTTGAATCAAGAATTTGTGTCTCTTGATGAAGTTGTAGATAAGCATCCATTAATCGACCCTAAACATTATGTTGCCGCACTTTGGGACCCGTCTGATGGCGATATTGACCCTTCAGGTGTTGTTTATGCCTATGCAAAATCAGCCCGTGTTCATGGAGCGGAGTTTTATACGCATACTCCAGTCATAGAGACCAATCAGAGACCTGATGGTTCTTGGGACGTTGTTACAGAGAAGGGCAATATCCATGCAGAGTATATCGTAAATGCTGGAGGTCTTTGGGCGCGTGAATTGGGTCGAATGTCTGGAATTCATTTGCCTGTCGTTCCTATGGAGCATCACTATTTAATTACAGATGAAATTGAGCAAATTGCCAATCTGGAGAATGGACAGCGATTACCAAGCTGTATTGACTTTGAGGCAAATATATATACTCGTCAAGAAAATACTGGAATGTTGTTGGGGACTTATGAGCCTCGATCTACACCATGGTCATTGGATGGCACGCCACAAACTTTTGGACATGATCTTCTGGAGTCAGATTTGGATCGTATTGCGGATCGATTGGAGTTAGCTTTTGAGCGT
>Ga0207990_1000238_pt1 | contig 32591 bp, 36 predicted proteins | sample ETNtaG_8_FD_185780 | JGI IMG/M metagenome (GOLD analysis project Ga0207990, IMG submission 185780) | Marine microbial and viral communities from oxygen minimum zone, Eastern Pacific Ocean - ETNP201406SV75 (SPAdes) (version 2) | ecosystem: Environmental > Aquatic > Marine > Oceanic ...
ATGCTGATATGACATTTGCTTTTTTCCTGTCAGTGGGTCGAAGCGGACCAGGCTTTCAATTTCGTCGCCAAACAATTCTACACGAATTGCGGATTCTGATTCCGCCAGATAAATATCGATCACATCGCCACGTACCCGAAAAGTTCCTCTATGAAAGTCAATATCGTTTCTCGTATAAAGTAACTCTACCAACCTCGCTAAAATAACCTGCCTCGAAAGACTTTCTCCCACCTTAAAAATAAGCAGCATTTTTTCGTATTTTTCCGGCGAACCAATTCCGTAAATGCAGGAAACACTGGCCACAATCAGCACATCGCGGCGCTCCAGCAGCGAACGCGTTGCCGACAAGCGCAAACGGTCAAGGTCATCATTGAGCGCTGTATCCTTTTCAATGTAAAGGTCACGGCTCGGAACGTAAGCTTCCGGCTGATAGTAGTCATAATAACTGACAAAATACTCAACCGCGTTTTCGGGGAAGAAGCTTTGGAATTCGTTATAAAGCTGGGCTGCAAGGGTTTTATTATGTGCAATAACCAGGGTGGGACGCTGCAGTTTTTGAACTACATTGGCCATTGCGAATGTTTTTCCGGAACCGGTAATTCCCAGTAAAACCTGATGCTTATGTTTCTCTTCAACACCATTCACCAAAGTCTCAATTGCCTGAGGTTGATCTCCGGCGGGTTTGAAATCAGATTGAAGATTAAATTCCATAGATTTAATTCTTAATTATCAATCACTTCCATTGGCCACTCGATCATTCCCTGTGGATAAATAACATCCAAGGAATACAGTCCGTGCGACGGTGCGGTAATTCCGGCTAACTCGCGTTGACCGCTTTCAAGAGCTTCAGCAACTTCATCAATGTTTTTGCGGCCCTGACCTACTTCAACCAAAGTTCCTGAAATTATACGTACCATATGCTGCAGAAACGAATTTGCTTCAAATTCAATTTGCAGGGTTGAGTAGCGGAAACGCTTTTTGCTGATCAATATTTCATGAATATTTTTAAGCGGACTTGGAGAAGAACAATTTGCGGCGCGAAAAGCGGAAAAATCGTGCTCTCCAATTAAAATTTTCGCTGCTTTCTCCATCCTCTTTATGTCTAAAGGCTGGTTAATCCACCAGCTTTGCTTGCGGGAAAAGGCTGGCCGATAAGGAAGGTTGCAGATAAGGTAGCGGTAACGTTTTCGGATTGCACTGTGCCTCGCGTGAAATTCCGGAGAAACCGTTTGCGCGTATTTTACTACAATATCGTTCGGTAAAACTGCATTAAGCGCAATACGCCACTTTTCCGGAGTTTTAAAGTTTTCTGTAGAAGTCTTAAAATTTGCTGTAAAATTAAGGGCATGAACTCCGGAATCGGTACGACCCGCTCCGTGAACTTTTACTGACTCACCGGTCAAGCGTTTTATTGCCTGTTCGAGTATGTCTTGAATGGTGGGTGAATTTGGTTGGACCTGCCAGCCTTGATAGCAGGTTCCGTCATAGGTCAGCAGGAGCAACCAGTTTTGTGCAGAAGGCACGGGAGTTTTTTGGAAACGTTAGCTGTTTGCCTGTTCTGCCAGCGCACTTACGCGGGATGGGTCATTACCGGTAACGCTGTCAACTTCTTTACCGTCTTTAAGCAGGACAATGTATGGAATTCCGCGGACTCCGAAGCGTGCTGCAGTCTGCATATTTTTGTCAACATCAACCTTGCAAACCTTTAGTTTGCCATCCATATTTCCGGCAATTTCATCAATCAACGGAGCCAATGCTACACACGGACCGCACCAAGCTGCCCAAAAATCAATGAGCGCATAGCCCGTTTTCGTTTCTTCTTCAAAGTTGAAATCCTCAAGGTGAATTACCTTGTCGCTTGCCATATTTTGCTCCTGTTAGTGTAACGAATTAAATCCGGAAACTGTAATAAAAATCCATTCCAGTCCGCATAAGACACGAACTGTAACTGGTAATTCTCACAAATATACATGAGAAATACAAGTTTATTCCTGATGATCTTCGATAACGATGCTTAATTTTGCTTTAAATAATCAGCCTAAAATCGTGCTTTAAAACACTTTTGAAAGGCAAGTCCGCGGAAAAATACTGCTTAATAACGAATATCTTTTAGTTTTATGCGAGAATAAATGGCCTTCATGCTTCCTGTATGTAATAATTAACAGTAAGATTACTCTCACTTAATTAAGCACAGATAATGAATGAGTGAATTGATTCAACAAAAAATACGTCAATATCTGGTTCATTCTTTTCTATATTATCAACTGGATGAGTCAATCATTTCTGACAGACATTATGATGAAATATGCGCGGAAGTTTTACAGTTAATGGAAACGTATACAGGCTCAAGTCTTCTGCCTTACCAGGAATTAGTAAAAAAAAGTCTTTCAGAAGATGCTTCCGGATTTTCTCTCAAAAAATATCCTGTTGAGATAATCAGTTCTGCTTTGCACTTGCTTTATCAACATAATGCTGTTAAATCCATGACCTTTGATACTTTTTTAACCCGTTTTGGTTACAGTCTATCCTGAGACCCTGAATGCCTAGGAAAACAATCAAAAAAACCGCTCAACAGAATGAACATCCAGTTCCCCAGGAAGAAGAAAATATTCCCCAGGAAGAAGAAAATATTCCTCAGGAAGAAGAGTCACTTCAGTTGCTCTGTCAAAAAATTCGGGAAGCACGGATTTCCAAAGAACTTTCACTTGAAAGCATTTCAGGTCACCTTCATATCAGCGTCAGGATTCTGAAAGCCATTGAAGATGGGAACCCGAAAAATGGCCCTACTCCAGTGTTTTTTCGTGGAATGGCGCGTACCTACTGCCAGTTTTTAGAATTAGACAAAACCGGAATTGTCGAGAAAATAGATAATCTCCTTAAAGTTGAGGACCTTGATGATAAGATTAACACTAGAAACATTACTAAGGGGCATGTACGCTGGCGGCCCAATCAGTTCGCTAGAAATGATTCGCATCCGATTCGTAATGCTATTACAATTTTGATCATTTTACTTGCTGGGTACTTATTCTATTCTCTTTATTTTGTGCAGGAGAGTTTTTCCCTTGCGGAAGACAATGCTACAAATCCGCAACAATCCGTAGTTGAAGAAGAAGTTGCAACAGAACCTGAACAAAGCGTTGTTGCTAAAATTCAAGAAACTGCAGTAGCGGCCGATTCAACCCAGGAAGTAGCCAATGATAAACCTGAAGTGCAGGAAGAATCAACTGAGGTTGCTACTGTAGATGAAAAACAAGTAGAGACTGCCAAAAGTATAGAACAGGTAATAATACAGACTCCTGTGGAACCTCTTACCCTTGAAGTTGAAGCCTCTGAAGGAACTTGGGTCAGCATTTCTGTTGACGGAAATGATATTGAAGATTATCGAATTGAAGCAGACGAAATTCAGCAGTGGGAAGCAAAAGAAAATTATCTGTTGACACTTGGAAATACTCGGGTTGTCAGGGTTTTACTGAACGGCAGAGAGATTGAAACAAACCGTACCAATCAGTTATTGACAGATTGGGTAGTTGACGCAAATTTACTGCCGTAAATTCATAAAATATACAGCCCCGAAAATTGAGCTGTTCTGAGAATTTCCTACAGTGTCAGTTTCTTCAGGGCTCTGAACGTAGCTGTTCTGTATCATCTGTCTTTCGTTTTAATTTGCTTTTTAAAGCAATCTTCAAGTATATATTTGCAGCAAATCTCTGCCATTGAGAGTTAAAATTTCATGCAGCAAATCCCTCCGTTTGAACATGGTAAACGCTACCATCCGCTTAGTCAGCACTATCTAGAACAATTTGGTGAAAAAGTATACAAGGTAAGTGTTTCGGTCGCAGATTCCTGTCCAAACAGAGAAGGTCGTAACGGTATGAAGGTCTGTATTTTTTGTGATGAATGGGGTTCCGCGGCATATCATCAGCAGCGCGATCAACCGATCAGGAAACAAATCCAAATTAACCGTGAGGCAATCCGAAAGCGTTATCGGGCAGAAAAGTTTTTAATATATTTTCAGGCTTACACCAATACCTTCGGCCGTTTTATGGAGTTGGAATCTCTCTATCAGCTGGCTTTAGAAGAAAAGGATGTGGTAGGACTGGTGGTGGGAACCCGTCCGGATTGTTTGCCTGAAAGGGTGCTGCGGAAATTTGCTCAAATCGCGCGTGAGCATTATCTTTCGGTGGAACTTGGAGTACAGACTTTTGATGACGAGCAGCTTCTTTTCCTTTCTCGTGGACACGACAGTGCATCATCTCTGGAGGCAATCCGCAAACTGAAAACAGTAACCGGAGTGAATTTATGTGTGCATTTGATGTTTGGTGTTCCGGGAGAAACTGACAAGCAAATCCGGGAAACAGCGGAAATATTATCAGCACACGAAGTTGACGGAGTAAAGTTACACAACCTGCATGTACTCAGGAATACTCCACTGGAAAAGCTTTATCGCGAATCCCGCTTTGTACCGTTGGAGTTGGTAGAATATACACGCAAAGTTAGTATATTTCTTGAATCCCTTTCTCCGAAAATTGCCGTGCACCGCCTGGCTGCTGTCGCTTCACGCTGGGATGAGTTGATTGCACCAGCATGGACACGGGAAAAAATGCGGCCAACTCAATATATTGACGATTACCTGGCAACAAAAAACACTTGGCAGGGCCGCAAATTTCTAAGCAGCAAAGGTTGACAAACTAGTCGGTTAATTTTTCAACTCTTGTTTAAACTCAAACTTTTTTGCTTAACAGACATGCAGAAAAGTTTTATTTAGAGCTGCTTAACAAAACTGTCAGTACTTTTTTTATTATGGTTTGTGCTGATGTTGAAATGACAATTTGTCATTCTTAGACTATGATGATGACGGCATTTATGATTCTTTATCTTGAATTATCTAACAAAAACTAAACACTTACTCAAACAAATAAATGAACATTAATTCAGAAAATGATAATTCATTTGGACTTAATGCTACTGAAATAGATTTGGAAAATGCAATTGCTGATGACTCGGATCGAGTTTTAATCAAAAGAATATTGGAATTGCTGAGTGACGAAAAGGCCGAAGAAATCGCTTTCATAGATGCAAAGAAACGTTCCAGTCTGGCGGATTATCTGTTAGTCTGCCAGGGGCGTTCCCAGTTACACTGCAGAAGTATTGCTCAAAATGTGGAATATAATTTAAAGCAGGAAGGTGAAATTTCACTGGGACTCGAAGGTGAGCGCGAAGGAAACTGGGTGCTTTTAGATTACGGAAACATTATCCTGCATGTGTTTCATCCGGAAATACGCAAGTATTACAATTTAGAAGAGCTCTATTCAAAACGGCCTGGCGAGGAATATGCTGACAATTCTGAGCCTTCAAAATATAGATATTAAGGATAAACAATGCCAGACGAGGAGCAACCGGAATGGCTGGAGACGCTGGAGAAGACTCCTCTAACTTCACGCTTACGGCGTAAAGAATCTCTGAAACGTTTCAATACCTGGCGTATCGGCGGAGTAGCTGAGTGTTTGATTGACGTAGTCAATGTCGCTGATTTAAGTTTTTTACTGCCCTTCATCAGCAAATTCCGTATTCCCTGGTTTATCCTTGGTAAAGGTTCCAACCTGCTCATTCCAGATACATTCTGGCCCGGAATAATCCTGCATTTGAGCGGAGAGTTCAAAAGTTGGGAGCCCCTCGAAAACAACAATCCATCCTGTAACAATAAAAAAGTTTCCGCCGGTGCTGCGCTGGCCGATGTGACATTTGCTCAACGCTGTGTAACTCAAGGATGGTCCGGGATGGAATTTTTAATCGGCATTCCCGGAACGATCGGCGGAGCTGTTGCCATGAACGCCGGCGCGCACGGTGGTGAAACTGCGGAATTTTTGATGCAGGCGGAGTGGATGGACATGGAAGGCAATTTACACTCTTCATTGCGGGAAGAGCTGGAGTTCAGTTATCGCTTTTCTGAACTTAATGGTAATTTTGGAAAAATTATCACGCGCGCCGTTTTTCAACTCCAGCAAACTGATCCGGAAAGCGTTGAAAAGAAACTACTCGAATGTCAGCAATTCCGGATAGAAAAACAACCTTACAATCAGCCGAGCTGCGGTTCAGTCTTCAAAAATCCTCCTGGAGATTTTGCCGCGCGTTTGATAGAAGATTCCGGATTGAAAGCTAAAATGTGCGGCGATGCTCAAATCAGTCCGATCCATGCAAATTTTATTGTGAACCTTGGAAAAGCTACGTCCGCAGATATCTTAGCGTTGATCGACACCGTCCGGGAAACTGTTTTTAACAAGCATTCCATTTATTTGGAGCCCGAGGTTCAAATCCTGCAGAGTTCGGTATATAGCTAATTTTCAGCAGTTGAATTTAAAGCGGTTGCATCCCGCAACCTTGGGCTTTACTGACTGAAAAAACTGAACTGTCTTACTCCAACTGAAAGTTTTGATTTTCCATGCAGGATCTCAAACGACAATCAAATCGAAGACCCGCCGTACGGAGACTTCGGACATCCTCAATGAGCGCCCGGAAAAACCGCAGTAATCCAATCCCAGGGCTACCAGTAAAACTTCGCAAACCGAATGCAGAACCGGCTTACAAAAATTCCTGGCTTCCGCCGTATTTCCTAGAAAATGAACCGGCTTACCTGAGGATTAAAATACACTGGCTGATTCAAAAATTTATTGGATTCTGCGGTCTTGTTTTTATTTTATGGCTGGCCGGAGGCAGCGTTTGGGTTGGACAGGCATTTTTTCAACAACCTCTTACAAAGGTCCTGATTAAAGGCAACCAGTTGTTGGACGATGTTGATGTGCTGAGAATGAGCGGACTGCGTCAGGGGCAGCATTTATCTGACCTCGAACCCTACCGACTGGCGGCACGACTGCAGACACATCCTATCGTGCAAAAGGCGGACATACGCAGAAAATTTCCTGATGAAGTACACCTTAACATTACTGAATATCAGCCGGTTGCAGTGCTTACAATCTCACAAGAAACAAATACTTTTTCACCTGCATCACTGTCAAAAACAAAGTACGTTCTGATTGGTAAAAATCAACGTCTACTCAAACAATTGCCGATTGATATTCTGCGCGATTCACCGCACAAAAAACTACCGCTTATTGATGGACTGACTGTACAGTCGATCACGTTGGGTTCACGTCTGGATTCCCCTGTTTTGGAAAGAGGGTTACGATTTCTGGAAACATTTCAGCAAATGGCCGCAGCCCAAAAAATTGAACTGCCAAAAACTCAGCTTGAACTGGAAAGACAATTCAGAATAGTCGACTGGACTACCCAGCCTATTCTCATTGATATTTCAGACCCCCTCAATCTAAAAATCAACTGGCCTCTGAATATCTTTAATCTACAACCAGGCTCACCGGAACCTTTACGTACTGTTCCACTGACGATCCAGATGGGAAGCCGCAATTTCGGTGAGCGTTTACTCACCTTCCAAAATATCTATCCTGTCCTCGATAAACAGCATCCGAGATTAAAAAGTATTGACCTGCGCTATAAAAATAGGGTATTGCTAGTACCATGACCTAAATTTAAAACTAAACTGTAACGTGGACATTTTGTCTGCGAACATTTAGTGGAGCAGCGCAATGGGCTTGTTGGATGAACTGGTGCATGAAGAAGATCTGGATCCGGAAGTAATGCGGCAGACAGGCAGCACCTACCTGAATCTCTCGGAACTGGAGAAAATACGGCATTTGATCCAGATGGATTTGCTGGATGAATCTCACCTGTTACGAAATTTGTCAAACCGTTATGGACTCCCTTTGCTGTCCGACACACGTGATGAAGTCCAAAATCACGAAAGCCCCCTTTTTTCAAAACAACTTTATGAACGCACAGGTATTTTAGCTATGCGTTTTGGTTCAAAGTGTGTAGGGCTGTTGTCGGTTCAGTCAAACTGGTTGAGCATGAATCAGGTAGCCTTTCAGTTGGGAACGCCTGTCTTTTGGCATTTAGCGCAACAGCAGCAAATTGAGGCACTGCTTGAAACTTCAGAATTACCGGCCGCAGATGCTGATTTTTCTGCAACAGGCAGAATCCAGCAAATATTTGAAGAAGCAATTTCCCGTAGATGTTCAGATATTCATCTTGAACCGGAAAAAAACAAACTTCGGATAAGATACCGTATTGACGGTTACCTCCAGGATGCTGCTGCAATACCGCTGAGTTTCCATCCCCTGATTTTATCACGCTTGAAGTTATTAGCAGGAATGGACATTGCTGTGCGGCGGAGGCCTCAAGACGGGCACTACACATACCACTCAAACGGAGGTCGTCACTTTGATGTTAGAGTTTCGACCCTGCCGGGACAATCAGGTGAAAAGCTGGTGCTGCGGCTTTTGGATCAAACACCTGTACAGCACAAATTGGAAGCGCTTGGTTTTTTCAAAAATGATTTGGAAATGCTCTATCAGGCAAGTCAGGCTCCAAGCGGATTGATCCTCATGGTTGGACCGACAGGCAGTGGTAAAACAACAACATTGTATGCGATTATTAATGCACTTAATTCACAAGAAAAAAATATTCTGACCATCGAAAACCCAGTTGAATATCATATAGAAGGCATCACACAGGTTTCCGTCAAACCGGAGCAGGGATTGGGGTTTGCTGAGACTTTGCGGGCAGCTTTGCGTCAGGATCCGGATGTTATTTTAATTGGTGAAATAAGAGATGAGGAGACAGCAAGCATCGCGGTAAAAGCCGCACTTACAGGACATTTGGTCCTTTCAACACTTCACAGCAACGACGCCGTGACAGCAATTCAGCGCCTGCTGAACCTTGGAATTGCACCGGATTTATTAGCAGAAACCCTGACTGTTATTGTTTCACAAAGACTGGTACGCCGTCTTTGTGCACATCATAACACTGGAAAGCCGTTAAACGGAAAAAATGACAATAATTGTCTGCGCTGCAGAGGAACAGGATATTCCGGACGGATTCCGGTTTATGAAATTCTAAAAGTAAACTCGCTCGTCCGCAACCGAATTCAAGCAGGTGAAACCGGAAATAAATTGATCCGCCCCGATACAGAATTATATTTTCATACAATGGAGCAAACTGCTCAGCGACTGGCCAAAGAAGGTTTGACTGACTGGAAAGAACTGCAGCCTCTGTTAATCAATGTCTAAGATGTGGACGTTTTTCTGGCGCAAATTCCAGTGCTGATCACCTAAGTAAGATTCACAACGCTTCACTTTTGCACGATTTTGGCAGGATAAGGCTAAGGTAACTTATTCGGAATATCCCACCTGCGTAGAATCAAAAACAGAGAGGACTCCGGATATGCTCAGTAAATGACAAGGGGTAAAATTTGATAACGAATAATTATTCTTGTATTTTCAGATATTTATGAATAATTTTTGCCTACGATCATACTGTTAAAAATGCGATCAACTCCGGAAAAATTTTAAATATTTTAGCTTTTGCAGCAAAAGACAAACAGTTGAAACCGGATTTTCAGGAATATTTTGTCAACGCCAAACTGTAATGGACAATAGAGCGTCTAAAGCAGTATGAATTTAATTGCAGTTGTTCTATAACTCGCCCTGTTTAAGGTTTGACAGGCTTGTAGTTCTACTGTGCTTATGATAGAATTACAGATTAATTATAATCTTTTTCTATGAATATCAAGTCATGAGCAACTTTTCAATCCTACTACTGAAGGATAGTGACGTTGGTGTACGTCAGTATCATTTTGGGAAGAAACTGCTGTTTTTTTTGTTGACGCTTTTAATGCTCGGAGCAGCTGTATTAGCTTGGAAGTTTTTTGAACAATACCAAACAATTGCAAAGCAAAGCCAGTTGCTGAATAAGCAGGAACAGAGTCAGATCGCCTTTCAACAGCGGGTTGACCTCTATGACGGACGTGAATCACGGATTTCGTTTCTTGAAGATTATGTCGAAGAATTGAAGCAGTCTGAGCAGAACAGCAATGTAATGTATAAAAAACATACAGCTCTGTTTCGCTCAAACACACAAAAGTTGGATGAATTACATAATTTTATTTGTCAGGCGCTGGAAACTCAATGTGCGCCTAATCTAAACATTCAGGCAAATCGACAACAGACGATGCAGTGGCTGGAGCAGATATCTGAAGATTTTGTGGCCTTTAATCAATCTTTACAAAAATTTGATTCACGTCGCAGAAGTTTTGAAGAGCAGGCAAATACAATTGAACAGTTACGCGGACAACTGGTTGAGACAGAACAGAGTTTGTCTGAGCATATGGAGTTCCTCAAAGTAAATCAGGAAACAGTAACTCGGCTCAAGAATAAGATTATCAAAGCTACTGGTATTACACTGAGTAAAACAACTAAGAGCAAAAGAACAAAAACGAAAACAGGACGAGGCGGCCCAACAATATTAGACAGTTTGTCACTTGATTCACCACAGGCCTTGTTAAGTTCTGGAAATTTACGTCAGTTTCTCTACAGCAATTCTGACGATTATAACGTAACAGTTGCACAACTGGAGGATTTGAACCAGCTGATTAATCGGAATCTGAGTATTTGGAGACAAACTCCCACGACGATTCCAATTCGCAGCAGAGCCTTATCTGATCGTTACGGCATGCGCGTGGATCCGTTCACGAAGAAACGTGAAAATCACGGTGGCATTGATTTCAGAGCACGCAGAGGCACTCCTGTTTATGCCCCCGCGGATGCAGTCGTCAGAATTGCAAGTCGTAAATCCGGTTTTGGCTTGCTGGTAGAACTACTGCACGGCAGGGGATTTTTCCCTGGAAAGAAAAAATTGGTGCGCTACAGAACACGGTATGCTCATCTTTCGAAGATAAAAGTAAAACGCGGACAGCAGGTGAAGCGCGGAGATTTATTAGGATTGGTAGGAAGCACCGGACGCAGTACAGGCCCGCATTTACATTATGAAATGATCATCAATGGGCGTCGTACAAATCCCTTACTGCCGATGACCAGGTATAATCCGGATCAGCGTCTATATCGCCATTAATTGATTAGCAAACAAACCAGCATGTCAAACCAAAATACTGCAACAAGCAAAGGCCTCGGTTTCCTTGGTGAGGATTTATTTGTGGAAGGTACAATCCACGCAGAAAAGAAAATGGTTGTCGGCGGAACTGTCAATGGATCTGTTTCCGGAGACCAGGAAATTGTTGTAACGGAAACTGGAAATATAAATGGAAAACTTGAAGGAAGCACCGTTTTAGTTGCCGGAAAAGTCGCTGGAGATTTACTGGCCCACAAACGCCTGGAGGTGATTGCATCCGCCACTATAACAGGTGAGGTGCAGGTTCCTTCCGGACAACTTTTAATTCATGAAGGCGCCCAATTAGAGGCACAGTGTGGGACCCTTTTCAAGGAGCTTCCGCAAAAACAAGCAACTTCCTGATTTTTATTATTAGCTATCTTAGCTGCCGTATATGTCTGCAGTGTATTATGATTAATGTAAAAAATGCTTTATCCTACTGCCAAAAATAGCCTGAATAAACAAAACCGGCCCGTCGTTCAAACTAAACGGTTAAAGAACCACGACCGAATTCTCTACGTTAACGGGTTGTTTTCACCGCCTAAATCACAAGAGAATCTCGTTGGTCTGGCAAAAGAGTCCGAAGAATGGCGTTCACTGTTTACCATGGTTTTAATTGCAGGCTTTGGCGTGGTAATGCTGCTGATCTCTGTTATTGGAAGTTACGGTATTTTAGCGACTAACAGGCTGGAAGTATATGAACAAACACTTGTTCAAAAACTGGATTCAATGGAACTGGAGAAAGTTTTGATGACAGAAGAAATAGCTGCACTGAAAACAAATCCGGCCTATGTTGAATTGATTGCCCGCAAACAATTGGGTTTGGTGCGTACAGGTGAGGTTGTTTTTTATCTGCCTGAATCCACTGAGAGCATTCCTTAAAAAGCAGATTCCTGCAGAAAAATTATTTCAATCTCAAAATTCTCGTCCTTCCAGTTTTTCTATGGCGTGATGAACAACTTCCGGAATCTGAGTTGACTGATTTTTTTGATAGTTATAGCAAATCACAACACCGCTACCTTCTGCTACCGTTTCCGGATGCTGCTCACTAACAATCAGGTACTCCATTGTAAAACGTTTCTCATGCATTTCTGTTATTTTAGCTCCAACATAAACAGTATCCGGATAGGTGAGGGGAGTTCGATAGCGGCAGGAGGTTGATCCTAAAATAGGGCCTACTCCCAATTGTTCCACGATGTCCATCAAGCCCACAGCCTCAAAATATTGAATACGAGCACTCTCAAAATAGCGAAAATAAATTACATTATTTACATGTTGAAAAGAATCCATATCCCCCCAGATGACGGGAATTTCTGCTACAACAGGAAAAGATTTTAATAGTTCTTGCATAAAGTCAGCTCGATGAGTCGAATTGAAAAACAAAAAATAGAAAGGCCGCTTAAAAAAGCCTTAATTATATGTAACGGGAACCCTCCACCTCAGGCACTGCTGAAGCAGTTATGGCGTGAAGCTGATTATCGGGTAGCCGCTGACGGCGGTGCAAATCTGCTGCACGTTTTAAACCTACTTCCTGACGCGGTAGTTGGAGATTTCGACTCCCTTCATCGGGATGTGCAAAAACAACTTCCGGAAAAAATACTCTTTCATGTCAAAGAGCAGGACACCAACGATGCAGACAAAGCCGTTCGACATTGCCTGAAACTTGGATTTACAGAAATTAACCTGCTTGGCGCAGACGGTGGACGACAGGATCAGTTTCTCTCCAGCCTGGAAATTCTGTTTAAGTATGCTCCACGTGCACGTCTCATCATTTGGACTCCGCTGGAACGCATGGAGTTTATCCTGGGCACATGGAAAGAGACTCTCCCTCCCGGAACAACACTTTCACTGCTCCCTCTTTTCAGCGGGGCAGAGGGAGTTGTTTCACAAGGATTAAAGTTTGAATTGAATAATCATGCTTTGCTGCCCGGAAAATCACCTTCAGGTGTATCAAATCAGGTGCTCTCCAATCCTGTCACAGTGAGTATCAAGGAAGGCCAGCTTTTACTCGTTGTTCAGCACAGCACAGATCATACTTAAATTGCTGAATCAAATTATAGTCAGTATTATAGTTAAGCTTAGAATACTGTAAAGCGTTGAAAAAAGAACGGTTGTGGTGACAAATTCCGGACAGAGCTTGTACTCCAGGGCAATGATGGATGCAAGTACAGCCGCGGGCATAGCCGCCTGAAGAATTCCTGTACTGCGTTCCATTCCTTCAAGGCCAAAAAATGGAACCAACAACAGCGCCAGCACAGGCCCTCCAATCAAACGTACCGTACTCGCGGCAAAAACATTGAAGTTAATCTTTATTTTATCGATCTCACCCATCTGTACTCCAAGTGTAATGAGCATCACCGGAATCATTGCCTGTCCCAGCAAACCACTCACACGTGAGAGAAAAATCGGAACCTCAACACCTGACATGTTGAAAGCCAGTGCCGGAATCAAAGCCAGCAATGCAGGTGTTTTAAATACGGAAAATACCGCTGTCACACCCCCGCTGCGGGCCCAACTTGCCACGCCTACGCAAATCACAAAAGAAATAAAGAGAATCGCCAAGAAATATATCGTCGCCGGAGTGCGTGATGCATCTCCCAACCGAAACTCAATCAGCGGCAGCCCAAAATTTCCGACATTGCCAAATGTTGCAATCAGTACAAATGCTGCAGAAACTTCTTTCGATTGCCTAAGGGCTTTGGCCACCAGAAAGCCCAGAAATGCCACCGCAACCTGCGCTGCAAAAATATAAGCTACCATCTGAAATGCCAGCTCCGCTTCAATTTGAGTTTTGCTGATAATATTGAAAACAAAGGCGGGGACAAAAACAAAATAAGCCGGACGTGAAAGTGAGCGCGCTTGAACTTGTAAACGTGGTCCAATGAAATAACCAATTAATACAAGTATAAAAACCGGCGTAACAACATTGAGGAATACAAAAAATATCCCGCTGATATTATCAAAAAGCAAAAAAGCATTCATATTTAGTATACAAAAGATTTAGTAAAATTTTTTAATCTGCAAATATTTATGGAAATGTTTTGTCAGGATGTTCACATTCTTTGACTATCGCGCAATGTTCACAGTCAGGTTTTCGTGACTTACATACGTAACGTCCATGCAGAATCAGCAAATGGTGCGCGTCTTTTTTCCATTTTTCCGGAACTGCCTTCATCAAATTTTCTTCAACCTGCAAAACTGTATCTCCGGGCGCAAGTCCCGTTCTGTTAGAGATCCGGAATATGTGAGTATCCACCGCAATTACAGGCTGTCCGAAAGCTGTGTTCAAGATAACATTTGCTGTTTTGCGTCCCACTCCCGCGAGCGCTTCCAATTGTTCTCTATTTTGCGGAACCTGAGTTGCGTGATTTTCTACAAGTTGGGCACAGGTTTTGACTATATTTTTCGATTTCGTTGGTGCAAGTCCGATGCTCTTGATGTACGACAATACTTTTTCTGCGCCTGCCCCACACATCTCTTGCGGTGTTGGAAATGCAGCAAACAATTCCGGAGTAACTTTATTCACCGAAATATCGGTAGCCTGCGCACTGAGAATTACCGCGATCAGCAATTCAAACGTATTACGGTAGCACAGCTCAGTTTCCGCTTTTGGAATTGAATCTTTCAACTTCCGGAACAGACTCTCAACCTTTGTGGTTTTCATGAACAGAGTATCTTATTTCCGTTTAAATTTAAGTAAATATTTGAAATATGCCGCTCATGAGTTAAATTGACAATTAGAGCAAAAAAAATGACAATAGTCAGCAGTTCAATAAGGATTTCAAAAAAATACAGACTCCCAATATTTGAAACTTTAAACCCAGCAACATCTTCGATTTATGAAAGAAACAGATTTTCTACCATTGAGAATATCGGTTCTCGTAGTATCCGATACCCGAACAACAGAGACCGACACCTCCGGAAAAACTCTTGAGGAACGGCTCACTCAAGCAGGGCACACACTTGCAGAAAAGTGTTTCGTTCCGGATGATGTTTACCAGATCCGCGCCGTACTTTCACGCTGGATTGTGGATCCGGCAGTAGACATTGTCCTGACAACCGGAGGCACAGGGCTCACAGGCCGTGACGGTACCCCTGAAGCAGCCAAACCTTTATTTGACAAACTAATTGAAGGATTTGGAGAAATGTTCCGCTGGGTATCTTATGAGGAAATTTCCACCTCTACTATCCAATCACGAGTCACAGCCGGAGTTGCGAACGGGACTTATATTTTTTGCCTGCCGGGCTCTTCTGGAGCATGCAGAACCGGATGGGACAAAATACTTGCCGCACAACTCGATATCCGCAGCCGGCCCTGTAATTTCGCGGAAATGCTGCCAAGACTCACTGAGTATTAAACGCAGAGTAATAAGTCAAATTACCATTGACATAATTCCGGAAAATCCTGCAAAAACGCCTGCGTTAATCAGTAAGCGTTTTAGTTTTTTTCTGCCTGTAACTTGAGGAATTCCTGCACCACAGGTACAAGTCTTCCCATACCTTCTTCCTTTGGACACACCACAGGTAATCCCAGGCGTTCTTCAAGATTTTTTTGTTCAGCCTGCAGTTCTCTTTTTGTAAGATCTGAACTGTTCAGTGTCACTGCCAAGGTTTGCGCTCCATAAAGTCGAATCAATTCCAGTTCCTCTTCAATCGGCGGCATCGGCCAAAGTTCCCGTTCATAGTCTGTGAGATAATATTTCTGTTTCGGCATGCACTGCAGGATCACACCTTTCGCCGCTGCGCTGCATAAGAATTCTGAACCGCATGGTCCGGAAGGGTTACGTAATGATGATTGACCTTCAAGTAAAATCAAATCGGGATTCTCCTCCTGATCACAAAGCATAATTGCTGACTCAAGTTCACCACTGACAAAATCATTGAGCGTAGAGTCAAGAATAAATCCATAGTGACCACCCTGTAGTTTCCCCGTCTGACCGGTGTATATCATTTCGGTGCGAATTCCATACTCACGGCAGGCATCTCTCAGCCAAATACTGGAGGTACGTTTTCCCAAAGCGCAGTCTGTTCCAAACATGGCAATTCTTGGAGCACGCACATTTAAAATGTCACCTGTCCAGAAAGCATTATCCCTGGCGCTTTTCGGTTTTCTAATATCTAGCAGTTCGGCGTGATTTTGCTTTGCAGTCTGTACAATTTCCGCATCATCGCTCAAATAGTGGTGCAGGCCATTGACGATATGCATACCGTAGGAGAGAGCTTCCAGCAACTCCAAACGCAAATCACCTGGAATAAAGCCCCCTTCCGTGGCAATCCCTATAATTGCATAAACTCCAATGCCGCATTCTTCCGGTGTTATATTATGTTTTGAACTTTGTGAGCGGAGAAAATCTTTAATCGACGCATGGACGGGGATGTCAACTGCTTTCCCGTCTACCAGTTCTCCTGCGTCTTTTCCTGCGGTATTTTGATCAATGACCGCGAGGATATCATAGTGCTCTGATTTCCGGACGAGTCCAAATGCTGTTTTTGCGTTACGGGAATTAAATTTGCCACTTGTAAGTAATATTGCCGCTTCTTTCAATGGTGCTCCAATTTAAGTATTTTGTGATTATTTACTGCTTATCAGACTAATAAATTCACCCCATTAATCAAGCATCGTGCTTCAGTAATTTTTTAAACAAAAGTGCACCCCCTGAAGGGTTCCGAAAATAATTTTTTCGACTGCCTGTTTCTTTGTAAGCAAGTTTGCTGTACAATGAAACTGCAGATTTGTTGGCCGCATGGACTTCCAGCCAGAGTGATTCTATCCTATCCGACTTCGCAAGTATTTCCAACTGTTCCAGCATAAATTCTGCAAGTCCGCGTTTTCTCCAGTCCGGATGCACTCCTAGCCTGAGTATTTCCAGTTCCGGAGGAACAGACTGAAACGCCAACATTCCTACAGCACAGACATCCGGAATTTCCAGCAGCCAATTGTTAAAAGAAGGTTGCTTTTGCATTTCTCGGTAATCTTGCTCATTCCAGGGCAAAGTGAAGCAGAGAAAATCCATTTCCATTATTTCTTTTGCTGAAGGCTGCAAAGAAATTTGAACATCCCGGACGGGACAATCGGAATACGCAATCATTACTTCTTCTACAATATTCTTGACAAATAACTTGTAAACTACCAGAAGATTGATTATAAATATAGGTTTAATTTATTATTCTTAAAAGAGAAGTGGAAACTGTTTGTCAAGGGATGAAGACAGCAGGACCGTTTCTTTATGATTCACATCAGAGCCAGTTAGTCCGATTTCATCCCGCGGGCGTTTAACCAAGCCATTACAAGGAGATTTTATGGCTGTCATATCAATGAAGCAATTTTTAGAAGCTGGAGTTCATTTTGGACACCAGACAAAACGTTGGCATCCCAAGATGTCACCGTACATCTACGGCGTAAAAAACGGAGTTCACGTAATCGATCTGCGCCAGACCTTAACAAAACTCAAAGAAGCCTATGAGTATGTGAAGGCATCCGCTGAAGAAGGCCGAGTACCGCTTTTTGTCGGCACAAAGACTCAAATCCAACGCATTGTCAAAGAAGAAGCTGACCGCTGCGGCAGCCCCTACATCAATTTCCGCTGGCTGGGAGGTTTACTGACCAACTTTGGTACAGTCAAGCAGTCCATCGCACGCATGAAATCCTTTGAAGAAATTGCCGGAGAAGACGGAAATTACGAAGGTGTCATCAAAAAAGAAGCTTTGATGATGGAACGTAAACGCGTGAAATTGGCACGCTCCCTCGGTGGAGTACGGAATATGAAAAGCATTCCGTCCATGTTGTTTATTACAGATTGCCACAGAGAACAGCTTGCACTGAAAGAAGCCCAAAAGTTGGGAATCCCAGTAGTTGGAGTTTCTGATACAAACTGTGACCCAACCGGGATTGACTTTATGATTCCGGGCAATGATGATTCACCGCGTGCAGTAGCATTGTATGCAAGTGTGATTTCGACCGCAGTCATGGAAGGCTTAGCTCTTCGGAAGCAAAACCGAATTGACTCTGCTCCGGTTGAAAAGGCTCCTGCTAAAAAAGCCAAACCTGTAGCAAAAGATTCTGCTGGAAAAAGTGGAGTTGCTCCTGAGAAAAAAGCCGGATCTGCACCCATAAAAACTGAGAAGAAGTCTCTTGTTGCTAAAGCAAAAGATTCTGCAAAGCCAAAACCTGCTGCGGCAAAACCAATACCTGCTGCGGCAAAAGCGAAAGCCGCTGAAGTGAAGGTTGCTGATGCAAAGCCTGCGGCAAAAGCGAAAGCTGCTGAAGAAAAAGTTGCTAAGAAAAAAGCTCCCGCAAAAAAAACCAAACCTGCAGCGAAAGTAAAAGCAGTGGCGAAAAAAGTAGATGGAGCAAGCGAAGGCAAAACTGTTGAAAAAAAGCCGACAGCAGTAAAAGCGACTAAAAAGTCAGACGCAGAAAAATAAAGACTCCTTCCAGATGACTTTCCGGATTTACATTTTGTATTTCCGGAAACCACATTAAAACTAACTAAAACAATTAGTAGAACAAAAAAGATGACAACGATTACAGCGTCAGCAGTAAAAGATTTAAGAGAAATAACCGGGGTAGCAATGATGGATTGCAAGAAAGCCCTTGTTGAAACAAATGGAGACATTGAAGCCGCGCAGGATTACCTGCGTAAAAAAGGCCAGGCCAAAGCTTTAAAAAAATCCGCACGTGATACTAGTGAAGGCGCAGTCTGCTTTGCAACTAGTGCGGATGGGAAAAGCGCGGGTTTAGTTAAAGTTGCCTGTGAAACTGATTTTGTCTCAAGAAACGAAAAGTTTCAGGCATTCATCAAACAACTTGCAAATCAAGTCTGTGAGAAGGGTGCGGACAATCTACTGACGCAACCGCTGGTTGCAGGTGAAGGCGATGTTGAGACTTTGCTGACTGGAACAATTGCTGAGTTAGGTGAGAATATGCAAATTCTCGGCAGCAGAAAAATGGAAATCAGCAATGGTGCCGTCGGCGGATATATCCACAGCAACGGAAAAATTGGGGTGGCCGTTCCGCTGGAAACAGATCAGCCTTGTGATGATGTACGACTGGAAACATTGGCACGTGACATTGCCATGCATATTGCGGCATTTCCTGCAGAAGCAGTGAAAGCGGATCAGGTTTCAAGTGAAGTGCTGGAAAAAGAAAAAGATGTCTTTACAGCACAGGCACGTGAATCCGGAAAACCGGATAATATCATTGAAAAAATGATCGGCGGCCGTTTGAATAAATTCCTCAAGGAAATTTGTGTGGAAAGCCAACCCTTTGTGAAAGACCCTCAGGTTTCAGTCAGCCAACTGGTTGAAAGCACGGCCAAAGAACTTGGTGTGAATATAAATTTCAGCACCTTTGAAAAATATCAGTTCTAAACGAAAAACTATGACCCCGAAATTTAAACGTATACTACTGAAATTAAGCGGAGAAACTCTCGGGGGAGAGCAGGGGACAGGATTTGAGTACGATACAATCCGATCCCTTGCTGATAGTATCGTTGCAGTTCACAATCTGGGATTAGAAGTAGGGATTGTGGTAGGAGGAGGCAACATTTTCCGTGGATCAAAATCCGCAGAAGGAAATGTCGGCCGAGTCGCAGGAGATCACATGGGAATGCTGGCCACCGTGATCAACAGTATCTGTCTGCAGGAAATACTGGAACAAAGTGGAGTTTTAACCCGCGTTTTGTCTGCAATTGAACTGAATGCTATTGCAGAACCATACATCAAACGCCGAGCAGATCGGCATTTGGAAAAAAAGAGGGTGGTAATATTTGCGGCAGGGACAGGAAATCCATTCTTCACTACGGATACAGCCGCGGTATTACGTGCGTCTGAGGTCGGTGCTGAAATTGTGATAAAAGCCACTAAAACCAACGGTGTTTATGACAAAGATCCTATGCAGCACCCTGATGCAGTACGTTACGAGAAATTAAATTACGACGAAGTTCTAAAACAAAATCTGCAGGTAATGGATGCAACAGCCATTGCTTTTTGCCGTGATAATCAACTTCCCATCCTGGTACTTGACTACCGTGAAACTGATTCCATCCTCAAGGCAGTGTGTGGTGAAAAAATCGGAACCCTGATCAACTAAAGAGGAATATGACACTTGAAAATACACAAGAAGTTGAAGAAATGGTTAATCACAAAATGGATCTCACCATTGAAAACCTGAAACAGGATCTCAGTGGCATCCATGCAGGACGAGTATCTCCCGCAATACTGGAATCCGTCAAGGTTGATTATTACGGAAACTCGACTCCAATCAATCAGGTTGCTAACATCTCAACACCTGAACCTCAGATGCTGGCGATCAGTCCCTGGGAAAAAAGTATGATCAAGGAAGTTGAACGTAGTTTACAAGCAGCAAATTTGGGTTTCAGTATCGCTAATGACGGAAATATTATCCGTGCAGTGACTCCTCCTTTTACTGAAGAAAGACGTAAAGATTACGTCAAGCAGATCAAAAAAATCGGAGAAGACACTAAAATCGCTGTACGTAATGTACGAAGAGACGGGAATGATAATCTTAAACAGATGGAAAAAGATAAGCTTATCTCTCAAGATGAGGAAAAAGTAGCTCAGGAACACGTCCAGAAAGTAACAGATCAGCATACAAATATGGTGGATGAGTTAGTAGCCGCAAAGGAAAAAGAACTAATGACACTTTAGGACTTAAATGCTGGCAGCACTACTGCATTCAATTTGGCAATATCAGGTTTTTAAGTCTGTCGTATTTCGCGGCGGAATGGCATTTTTAACGGCCTACCTGCTGATTGTGTGGGTGATGCCGAAGGTGATACGATCCTTCAGAAAAAGGGGAATTACCTCAGATTTTATCACCGCGCCAGCCGACACAAAACCCTACACCGGGGCGCCTCCAATCATGGGCGGTGGCGTTTTGATTATGGGAATAGTTTTTGGTGCAGTACTCTGGTGTAATCTGAACCAGTATGTTGTTGCTCTGTTGGTGATCCTGCTCTCGTTTGGAATTATCGGGGCAGTTGACGATATAGCAAAAGTCATCAGTAAAAGACGGATTGAGTCTGGTCATGAGGCCAGAAAATCGTACAGCGAAAAAGCAGATGGAATAAGCGGACTCTGGAGACTGGCTGCTCAATTTATCGTTTCACTGCTAGTTGTAACCGGATTATATTTGTTTGTCGACATTGATGGACATTTGGTGGTACCGCTGGTACCTCTCAAAACAGCGTATCCGTACTTACCGAAATATCTGTTTATTCCATTCATGACCCTTATCATCGTTGGTGGTGCAAATGCGGTCAATCTTACAGACGGTATGGACTCACTGGCAACTGTACCTTTGATGACCTGCGCAATGTTTGTAGGACTTGTGGCGTATATAGGAGGAGACCCGGAGTTCGCGGCAAAGTTGAAAATTCCAAGTCTCTCTCATGATATTAAGGAACTTGCAGTGCTCTCGGCATTGGTTATTAGTGCAGGTGTCGCTTTTCTTAAATATAATTCGCCTCCGGCTTTGATATATATGGGCGATTTGGGTGCACTTGCTTTAGGCAGTATGGTTTCGGCCATGTTTATTTTTGTAAAAGCAGAATTGTTTTTACCGATTGTTGGCGGAGTTTTTGTGTTTTCAGTACTATCCTCTATCATTCAACGAACGTTTTTCAAGTTCATAATGTGGAGGAAGGGTCGGACCAAAGCAGAGCGCTACCGCTTTTTTTTACGCTCTCCGTACCATCATCATCTGCAACGCCTCTGGACATATTCTGAAAAGAAGCAAGATGTTATCTCAGTTTGGATAATTTTGCAGAACAAGTTGGGAATTGACCCTGTTCCTGAAGAAAACAAGTTGTTAACTCCGCAGGAAGTTAACAGTCGTGTGATCTGGCATATGCACCTTAAATCAATCTGGCTGTTCGTACTCACGCTGATTATTTATTTCAAACTGCGCTGAACTCTCCTTCGCAAAATAATAGAGAGTTGTTATTTTACCTGATGCTGAGTAGGATAGCTGAACCAGAAAGAATATTGCTGAGAGAATTATGAATTTAGAAGGTCAAACTGCACTAATAACTGGAGCCGGAAGAGGCATTGGTAAAACAATAGCATTAAAATTGGCTGAGTCCGGAGCAGATATTGTGCTGGCGGATATGAGCCCGGAAGTCGCGGAAGTGCGCGTAGAAGTGGAATCACTAGGTCGGAAATGCCTGACTTTTGAGGCAGATGTAACCGACTTAGAAGCCATTGAAACAATGGTGAAAAAAATTATTGAAGAGCTCGGAAGTATTCACATTTTAATCAATAATGCCGGAATTACGCAGGACAACCTATTTATGCGCATGAAACCGGAACAGTGGTCAAAGGTCATTGACGTCAACCTCAATGGTGTTTTCAATGTGACCAAAGCAGTGATCCGGCCTATGGTTAAGCAGCGTACGGGGAAAATAATAAATATTTCTTCTGTGGTAGGCTTTTCCGGAAATCCCGGACAAGTAAATTATAGTTCAACAAAATCTGCACTGGTTGGTTTTACCAAATCGCTGGCACGTGAAGTTGGGGCACGCGGTGTTACAGTCAATGCTGTTGCTCCTGGATTTATCGATACTGCAATGACACAAGCTCTCAATGAAAGTCAGCAGGAAGTAATCCTGCAGCAAATTCCTTTGGGGCGCATGGGGGATGCGGACGATATCGCCAACGCAGTTGCTTTCCTCGCTTCTGAAGAGGCTTCATACATAACCGGAACAATTCTGCATGTGAACGGCGGAATGTACTAAATATTCGTACTAACATAAATAGAGTTGACTTTTTTCCTGTTTCTAAGGAAAAAAGAATGCTCGTTTTAATCTTATTAACCCTTTTTTTGAAAACAAACATGGAAGAAATACAAGCGAAGGTCGTCCAAATCATCAGTGAGCAATTAGGTAAAGATGAGTCTGAAATAAGCATGAGCTCAAATTTCATTGAAGATTTAGATGCAGATTCACTGGATACAGTAGAACTGGTAATGGCACTTGAGGAGGAATTTGAAGTTGATATTCCCGATGAAGCAGCAGAAAAGATTACCACAGTTCAATCCGCAGTTGATTTCATTGCTGAAGCAAAAGCCTGAGTTTACGGCAATTAGTTCAGAAGATGATCTCCGCACTGCTGTTCAGGCAGTGCCTGTCATCCTTTCACGTTGTCATTCTGAAAGAACATGGGAAACCGCGTAGTAGTTACGGGGCTTGGTTGCACGTCCCCGCTCGGAAATGATGTCCCCACTTCCTGGGAAGCCTGCATAAATGGGCAGTCAGGAATAGACAGGATCACAAACTTTGATCCTGAATTATACCGTTGTCAGATTGCAGGTGAAATCAAGAATTTTGAGTTGCCTGAAATTATTCCAATCAAAGAAGCTAAAAAAATGGATCTGTTCATTCAGTATTCCATTGCTGCTACGCAGGAAGCTTTGAATGATTCCGGACTGGAGATTACTGAAGATATTGAAGAAGAGGTCGGTGTCTCGATGGGTGTCGGTATCGGTGGTCTGGGCTGTATTGAAAAATACACGAAGATTCTACTTGAGAGTGGACCCAAGCGTGTCAGCCCGTTTTTCATTCCGATGACTTTGAGTAATTTGGCACCTGGTTATATCTCCCTCCTCTTTCGAGCGAAGAACTATTCCGCCTGCTCTGTTTCCGCCTGTACATCATCAAATCACGCAATTGGCACCGCAGCACGTACGATTGAACGCGGCGATGCAAAAGTGGTAATTGCCGGCGGTGCTGAATCCAGTGTAACGCCGCTCGGAATCGCGGGTTTTGCCTCAATGCATGCGCTCAGTACCAGAAATGATGATCCGCAGCGTGCAAGCCGTCCTTTTGACAAAGACCGTGACGGTTTTGTGATGGGTGAAGGTTCTGCAATGTTGATTCTCGAGGACTACGAATTTGCTAAAGCACGCGGTGCTCGTATTTACTGTGAGATTACCGGTTACGGATTCAGTTCAGACGCATTTCATGTCACTTCTCCTTCTGCCGAAGGGCCAGCCAGAGCAATGAAAATGACTCTCAAAGACTCCGGTTTGGCTGCAGAAGATATTGACTATGTCAACGCGCACGGCACCTCAACTCCAGTCGGTGATCTTAACGAACTAAAAGCTATAAAAATGGCTCTTGGAGAAAAAGCCGCACAGCAGCTTTCAATCAGTTCAACCAAATCCATGACCGGACACCTGCTCGGAGCAGCTGCCGCAATCGAGGCCGTTTTTTCCATCAAAGCCCTGCACCATAATTTTATTCCACCCACAATCAACATCGACAATATGGATCCGGAATGTGATTTGGACGTTACACCCAATACCGGTAAATCAAAGGAATTGCGTATTGCTATGTCAAATGCCTTTGGTTTCGGCGGAACTAATGCATCAATAATTTTTAAGAAAATGGATTGAATATTTTTCCCACAAGACACTTCCTGCCAAAGAGGGAGCTTTTCAATAATTAAGCAAAAATAGACAACCCCATCCTTCTTCCAAATTAAATCAACATGAGCAGCACAGAATATCAAGTCGACCGCAGAGAACTACAATTCGTCGTTAATGAAACTTTAGCCGCAGGAAAATTGTGTGAACTTCCCGATTTTTCAGAGTTTGACGAAGAGATGTTTACAATGATCATCAATGAAGCCAGCACTTTTTCGGAACAGGTACTTGCACCACTTAACGAAAATGGTGATCGGCAGGGATGCAGAATTGAAAATGGTTCAGTAGTAACTCCGGATGGTTTTGCCAATGCCTGGGAACAGTTGGGCGAAGGTGGTTGGTTGAGTATGAATTTACCTCCAGAATACGGAGGTCAGGGTCTTCCAGAAGTTATTTCGATCATTGGTAAAGAAACCCAACTGGCGGCCAATCAGGGTTTTACCATCGGCGCATCGCTCACTTCAGGCGCTGCTAATCTGATATACACTTTTGGTTCGGCAGAACAAAAAACTAATTTTTGCGAAAAAATGTTCAGCGGCACATGGGCCGGATCAATGTGTCTGACTGAACCTCAGGCCGGCACTGCAGTTGGTGATGCAGCCACAACTGCGACCAAACAGGACGCAGGGCATTACTTGATAAAAGGCACAAAACAGTTTATCACAAACGGTGACCACGACATGGCGGATAACATCATCCACCTCCTGCTTGCACGTACCCCGAATTCTCCGGAAGGTACAAAAGGCATCAGCCTTTTTATTGTGCCTAAAATACGACTGGACGGTACACCGAATGATGTAAAAGTTGTGAGCATTGAGCATAAAATGGGAATCAATGGCTCACCAACCTGTTTGCTGTCTTTTGGCGATAACAATGATTGTGAGGGATATTTGCTGAAAGCGGAAAATATCGGCATGGCACAAATGTTCCAGTTGATGAATGAAGCACGTTTGCTCGTAGGTTTACAGGGACTTGCAGGTGCAGGCGCGGCAGTACAAAATGCATGGGCTTATGCCAAAGAACGTACCCAGGGCCCATCAGCGGTTCATCCCGGAGAGAAAGCCTTAATCGTTGAATTCCCGGATGTACGCAGAATGCTGATGCAGATGAAAGCTGTCACTGAAGGACTCCGCGCACTGATGTACACAACTGCATGGTACATAGACATGGCGAAGCATGGTCCGGAAGAAAGCCGTGAAAAATACCAGGATTTGCTTGACCTGCATATTCCGGTTTGTAAATCATTCGGCACAGACCAGGGCTTTGAAGTTGCACGTGTAGGCATCCAGGTTTTGGGCGGTGTTGGATTTACCCAGGATTTTCCGCTGGAGCAAAATGCTCGTGACCAGAAAATTGCCTCAATCTATGAAGGTACAAATGGCATACAGGCACTCGATCTGGTTGGCAGAAAATTCAATACCAAAAAAGGCCAATTGCTGGATGTCCTTGTTGATGAATTGAGCTGGTTTGATCACAATTCACCAGATGGCGAACTCGCAGGCTGGGTTGCAGAGTGGGAGACTTATCGTACACTCATGCTGGAAAGTATTGCCTGTTTGAAAAAAACAGGAGAAGCAGAAGGCAAAGACGGTTACGTACTTTATGCAGTCAATATGCTGGATTTAATGGGTGATGTACTCTGTTGTTTCTATTTACTAAAGCAGGCAGAGTCTGCCCAGAAAAAATGGAAAAGCATGCTTGATGGTGCGGCTTCTCAAGTAGAATTACTTGAGGAAAATGAAGAAGCACAATTTTATTGGAATAAGCTGCGCACTACCGAATTTTACGTCTGGAGCGTTTTGCCACGTGCCTTGGCAAATGCAAAGACTATTAAAAACGCAAACCTCGCGCCTTTAAGTGCTTGTTTGTAAGCAGACTTATTTTAGGGAAAATGTGGAAGAATTCATAACTCAGTTAAAAAATAACCGCTTCGTCCGTTACAGTGTTCTGAGCGGTTTTGTACTGCTGGCCTATTTATTGGGCGGAGCAGTTGCCATCCTCATCGCGGTTTGCGGATTGGTTCTAGGTAGACTGAGTTACAATGACGTTATTGATGATCTTGATATTTGAGGCCTATACTTTAAAAAATCCCTCTACAAAAACAGTTCAATGTTTATTTGCTCCAGCAGTAGCAACAGTTGTTAACAGGGCAATCCAGCCTGAAATCTGAGATCCCCCATCTTGAAACTTCACTTTGCTACTTCAAACACTAATAAACTCCGGGAATTGTCCGCACTGCTGGAACATGAGTTAATTTCAGTACCACTAGATTTAAAGGAAATTCAAACCTCGGATTTGCATGAACTGCTGAAATTTAAACTTCAACAGGCCTATGAGGAGCTTCATGCTCCAGTGATTGTAGAAGATACATCTTTATATTTTGATGCCTGGAATGAATTGCCCGGACCACTCGTAAAATGGTTTTTAGCAGGCATGGGTTTGGAGGGCATTGTACAGGCTTTATCCCAGTTTGAAGATAAATCCGCGCAGGCAGTCTGTTGTTTAGCTTTCACGGATGATGGAAAAACCATGCATTTTTTTGAAGGAAAGCTGAAAGGGATGATCGTGGAACCAAGAGGTTCCCGTGATTTTGGCTGGGACGCAATTTTTCAAGCAACTGGACAGCAGCAGACTTTTGGCGAAATGTCCGCGGAAGGAAAAAACCGTATTTCACCACGTGGAAAAGCAGCGGCTGAATTTAGGCAGTTCTTAAGACTGCGGGCAAAGCAAAAGTAACATCTTCCCGGACTATTTCAAGATCCCGGACTTGACTTGAGGAAGACATTTTCCGCAGTTCCGTAACAATACCCTGCACAATATTTTCAGGTGCGGATGCGCCTGCGGTAATGCCAATATTCCGGACGCCTTCCAGCCATTCCGCTTTTAATTCCGCCGCGGATTCAATCCGGCGTGCATTGACTCCAGTTGTTTTTGCGACTTCCAGTAAACGCACAGAATTAGAACTATTCTGCGCTCCTACAACAAGTACCAATTCTACTTCCTTACTTAAGGCTTTAACTGCATTCTGGCGATTTTGAGTTGCATAACAAATATCGTCTTTAGCCGGTCCCTGAATTTTTGGATAGCGTTTTTTAAGCTCATCAATTATTTCTGCAGTATCGTCCATGGATAAAGTGGTTTGTGTTATGTAACCAACTTTGTCCTCATCTTTAACTTTTAAAGCAGCAACTTCTTCCACATTGCCTACTACGATAATTCGTTCCGGTGCTTCTCCGACAGTACCTTGAACTTCAACATGATCGTGATGACCGATAAGGATAATTGTGTGTTCTTGCTTAGCATAACGCTGGGCTTCTCCATGCACCTTAGTCACCAGCGGACAGGTTGCATCAAGCACCTTTAAATTACGTTTTTCCGACCTTTGCCGAACTTCCGGAGCAACTCCATGCGCTGAATAAATAACATGTGAACCTTCCGGAATTTCATCAATATTTTCCACAAAAACCGCACCGTCATTTCTAAGGCGCTGAACAACATGCTTGTTGTGTACAATTTCATGCTGAACATAGATCGGAGCGCCGTAAATTTCTAATGCTTTTTCGACAATGGTGATCGCACGATCTACACCTGCGCAGAATCCTCTCGGACTGGCCAGTACCATATTAAGCACGGACTGAGAGCTGTTTTTATTCATAGATATTTAAAATGACGAACATGGTTTGCATTTTGCTCTAATTAGTCTATAAAGGAATTGGCAACATTTCAATCTTTCAGCAATACAGTTGCAAAAAACTTTCAACCGCAACCAAGCATGAGTAAAGAAAAAAAACACCGTAAAGCAGACTGGAAACGCTTGAAGGGTACCACAAATTTTTATCCAACCTATGTCGACGGTAATCTTGACAAAGTCACGCCTGCAGCCGCGACATACAGCACACAGTTTCAAACAGTCATTCCGCGATACAGTCTTTCCATGTCTGAAACCCGCAACGCCGGGAGTGGCCCCACTTTTTTGGAAACTGCCTATCAGGCTCCCTCAAAAAGTGTGCAACAGCATGAACAATCCACGGAGACAGCTCCTGAATCCGTTGAGGAAAAGTTCAAAACTCCACGCCATAAAAAAAAGAAAATCCGTACCGATTTTTGGGAATAAAGGCGCCCTGAGGATTAATTCATAAAAAATACAAAAAAGCCCCATACAGTGCTATACTGTAGTTGTCTTCAAAATAACTGCATCCAGCTGTGGTAAATTTGAGTCAGAAATACGCCTCCTGAGACAATACCTGCTGCCCATTAGCAACCCTCCAAATACATAGAGTAAAATAGCTTGACAAGAACACGAATAATTTGATCTAATGATATGTTTATCACAGGAAAATATTCTCTATGTTTGAGACCCTTTCAGACAAATTAAGCGGTTCGTTACGTAAGGTACGTGGCCGAGGTCGCTTGACCGAAGACAATGTCGGTCAAACTCTGAACGAGGTCAAAATGGCACTGTTGGAAGCAGATGTCAATTTCAGGGTTGTAAAAGCGTTTTTACGTTCAGTTAAGGCAAGAGCAGTTGGAGAAGAAGTCCAAGGCAGCCTGACGCCGGGACAGCAGTTCATCAAGATTGTCAACGAAGAGTTGACAGAAATGATGGGCGGCGCAAATTCAGGCTTGGCAGAACCGGAGACTGCTCCGCTGGTCACTATGCTGGTTGGCCTGCAGGGTTCTGGTAAAACATCATCCGTGGGAAAACTGGCGCGGCTTTGTCAGACAGAAGGAAAAAGGCCTTATTTAATTCCTGCAGATATTTACCGACCGGCAGCAATAAGACAGCTGGAGGTTCTGGCTGAGACTTTAGGGGTTTCCTGCTACCCTTCAACGACGGATCAAAATCCGCTGGACATTGTCCTGAATGGACTTGAGGCGGCAAAGCAGGAAGAAGCGGATGCGGTTTTTATTGATACCGCGGGACGATTGCATATTGATCAGGAATTGATGGAGGAATTGAGCCGGATCAAAGAGTCCATCATGCCTCATGAAATTATTTTTGTTGCAGACGCAATGACAGGCCAGGAGGCCGTCAGCGTTGCAAAAGGTTTCAACGACCGCCTTGATATCAGCGGGGTGATGTTGACCAAAATGGATGGAGATGCACGCGGTGGTGCGGCTTTGTCCATCCGGGCCATTACGCAAAAACCGATTAAGTTTATTGCGGTTGGCGAAAAACTCGAAAATTTGGAAGCTTTCCATCCGGAAAGAATTGCTTCCAGAATTTTGGGCATGGGCGATATGCTCTCACTGATTGAAAAAGTGGAAGATTCTTTCAGTGAACGTGAAGCCCTGCAGATGCAGAAAAAGCTGAAAAGCAACGAATTCACGCTGGAGGATTTCAGAGATCAGTTGCGTTCCATGCGTAAAATGGGCTCAATGAAAGACGTGATTGGGATGCTGCCCGGAATGAATGCTTCTGCAATGAAAGACGCAAATGTTGATGAAAAAAAACTGGTCCATATTGACGCCATTATTTCATCAATGACAATTAAAGAAAGACAGAACCATAAACTGATGAATGGTTCACGGAGAATGCGGATCGCAAAAGGAAGCGGTACAAGTGTCAGCGAAATAAACAAGTTGCTGAAACAATTTGTGCAGATGCGCAAAATGATGCAAAAGCTCTTAAAAGTCTCCAATCCAGGCAAAGCCATGCGCATGATGCAGGATATGATGCCTAATTGAGAAGATTTAAAACAAAGAGATTTAGACTGAAATCTTACAAATGAAATTTAAACCTAAAACCTGAAACATTATTAATATGGTTAAAATACGTCTTGCCAGAGGTGGCACAAAAAAGAAACCTTACTACCGAATTGTAGTCGCCGATCAACGTTGCAAACGCGACGGTCGTTATCTTGAGCATATTGGTTTTTACAATCCAATGGTTACTGAAAACCGTTTTGAGATAAACGCGGAGCGTGTCAAGCACTGGCTTTCCGTAGGGGCACAACCGACCGATCGTGTCAGCAGATTGATGAAGCAGGCAAAAACAAGCGCGTAATTAGCGTTCCGTGCTAATCGTTTTATTCGATAAAGGCCGCGTTGAGTGACTTTAGTGATTATGATGATTTGACATGGTTCGCCACCATTGTCGGCGCACACGGCATCAAAGGTGCGGTTCGGGTTAAGTTTTTTACAGAGACACCTGAATATTATTTGTCTGTAAAACTTTTCTTTTTAGAAAATGCAGGGCAGTTGCTACCCTTAAAAGTTTCACGAATCCTGCCCTCAAAAAAAGGCTGGATCATACTTTTTGAGGAAATTGAATCCCGCAACGCTGCGGAAAATATTAAAGGTTGCCGTTTGCTACTGCCTGATGAGCAGTTGAAGCCTTTAGAGTCCGATGAATTTTTTGTACACCAACTTATCGGCTGCAGAGTAGAAGATCAAAATGGACGTTTTTTAGGCGAGGTCGTAGATTTTCTGGAAACCGGTGCCAACAACGTTTACGAGGTGCATAACGGCGAAAGTGAGTTCCTCATTCCAGATGTACCGCACGTTGTTTTGGAACTGGATCTTGAAAAACAGCTCATGGTCATTGATCCGCTGCCCGGATTGATCGAAAATTTAGCTCCGGAGAGTGATGCTGCACTTTGAGGTTTTGAGCTTGTTTCCGGAAATATTTTCTTCTTTTCTGGAAGAAAGTTTAATTAACAGGGCAATTGAGCAGCGCCACCTGCAGGTAGATCTGGTGAATTTCCGCAGGCACGGCCGTGGAAAACATCTTCAGGTAGATGATACACCGTACGGTGGAGGTCCCGGAATGGTGCTGAGGGTTGAGCCAATTGCTCAGACACTCGCGGAACAAAAAGAATTTCATCATGCTGCTGGACGTGAAACGCACACTGTTTTAGTAACACCGCAGGGGCAGCCTTTTACCCAGAAAAAAGCCAAACAGCTAAGCCGGCGGGAAGCAGTTTTGACGCTGATTTGCGGACGCTACGAAGGATTTGATGAGCGGATTCGCAGTTTAGTGGATGAGGAGATTTCAGGAGGTGATTTCATTTGCTTAGGCGGTGAGGTCATTGCGATGACGATGATTGAAGCTGTCAGTCGCCTTGTTCCAAATATTCTCGGTAATCAGGAATCAGCTGAGCAGGAATCTTTCTCTCAATCATTGCTGGAATATCCGCAGTATACGCGGCCCGCAAGTTATGAGGGAATGGACGTTCCGGAGGAATTAATTTCCGGCAACCATAAAAAAATAGCAGAGTGGCGCAAAGAGCAAGCTATAGTCCGGACAAAAAAACGACGTCCGGATCTGCTCTAATATAATCATTGACGTTGCCTGTAGAGGAACAAACAAAGTAAGAAATAATTTTCAACCTAAGCAAAGAGAAAAAAATGTCTACTGCATTGGAAATAGTTGAGCAATCGCAATTACGCAGCGACTTGCCGGAGTTAAGAGTCGGATCCAGTGTCCGGGTAAACTACCGTATTACAGAAGGAAACAAGGAGCGCATCCAGGCATTTGAGGGTGTATTGATTGGCAAGCATTGCGGTGCCGGTAACAACAAGGCAACTTTCACTGTCCGAAAAGTAACTCAGGGATATGGTGTTGAACGTATTTTTCCGCTGCACTCCCCACGGATCGAAAGTATTGACGTCATTAAAGTCGGAAAAGTCCGCCAGGCAAAACTCTATTATCTGCGGGATCGTCGTGGAAAAGCAGCTCGGATCAAAGAACGCGTCGGGGCTCGTTCCAACGCTTAAGCTGGAAGAATCGGCTGCCGGCCATGGATTCAGGAATATTGCCGGTGTTGACGAAGCAGGACGCGGCCCACTTGCCGGACCTGTCGTAGTAGCAGCGGTCATTTTAGGAAAAGATTGGAACGCCAGCCATCCGCTGGATGATTCCAAGAAGCTCTCTTTGAAAAAACGGGAGAGCTTCTTTGAGCTCATTTGCAGTGAAGCACAGGCATTCAAGATTGTTTCAATTTCTCCTGAGGAAATTGACAGGTTGAATATTTTGCAGGCTACGCTTTTTGGTATGTACCGCTGCCTGGCAGAAATAGCACCCGCTCCAGATTATGCTCTCGTTGACGGGAATCATTATCCGCAGACAACAGTTCCGGGTGAAGCAGTGATCAAGGGTGATGCGCGTTCAAAAAGTATCGCCGCTGCG
>Ga0207990_1000239_pt1 | contig 32533 bp, 30 predicted proteins | sample ETNtaG_8_FD_185780 | JGI IMG/M metagenome (GOLD analysis project Ga0207990, IMG submission 185780) | Marine microbial and viral communities from oxygen minimum zone, Eastern Pacific Ocean - ETNP201406SV75 (SPAdes) (version 2) | ecosystem: Environmental > Aquatic > Marine > Oceanic ...
CGAGGACGTCGACGTCGTGCAGCGGGGTCAGGTCGGCCTCAACTCCGGCAGCTACACGCCCGGTAGGCTCTCGCCTCGGTACGAGGAACCCCTGCACCGCTTCCACAACATGCTTGCCGACCGGATGATCGGAATCTCGCGCATACCAGACGGCGACCCCGGGGACGATGCCCCCCTCCTCGGCACCGGCGTCAACCCGCTTCCCTGGCACAGGTACACGGCCACCACCTGAACATCCGAACCACACCCACCACCTCCCCGAAGCAGCAAGGAACCTCCATGGCCAGGCACGGCTACACGTACTCGGCGGGCAAGCTGATCAAGCACGGCCTCACACGCGGCGACTGGCCGCGCATGTGGCGCCGACCCGAGGCGCGATCCTCCTACGACGTCGTGATCGTCGGTGGCGGCCTCCACGGGCTGGCGACGGCCTACTACCTGGCTGCCAACCACGGCATGACCAATGTCGCCGTGGTCGACAAGGGCTACCTCGGTGGCGGTGGTTCCGGCCGCAACACCGCCATCGTCCGCTCGAACTACCTCACCCCCGAGGGCGTGGCGTTCTACGACCGGTCGCTCGCCCTCTACAACTCGATGACCCAGGAACTGAACCTCAACGTCATGTTCTCGCGGCGAGGCCACCTGACGCTGGCCCACACCGACTCGGCCCTACGCACCATGCACTGGCGGGCCGAGGTCAACAAGCTCCAGGGGATCGACTCCAGCGTGATCGACCCGCAGGAGGTGAAGAAGGAGGCTCCGAGCCTCGACATCTCGGCGGACACCCGCTACCCGATCCTGGGAGCCCTCTTCCATCCACCGGGAGGCATCGTCCGCCACGACGCCGTCGTCTGGGGGTACGCCCGGGCCGCAGACCACCTCGGCGTCCACATGCTCCAGGAGACCGAGGTCCTCGACATCCTCTGTGAGGACGGCGAAGGGCCCGACGGCAAGGGCACCGGTGGCAGGGTCACAGGTGTTCGCACGAACCGGGGCGACATCAGCGCCCCCGCCGTCGTCAACTGCACAGCCGGATGGGCTTCGCTCATCTCGAACATGGCAGGCGTTCCGCTTCCGATCACCACACACCCGCTGCAGGCAGCCGTCACCGAACCATGCAAGGTGTTCCTGCCGACCGTGGTCGTCTCCGGCTCGCTGCACGTCTACGTGAGTCAAACCGACCGCGGCGAACTCGTATTCGGCGCCTCCGTCGATCCGGTGGGCACCTACAGGGTCAACGGCACCCTCGAGTTCACCGAGGAACTGGCCGGCCACGTACTCGAGCTCATGCCGGGCATCTCAAAGATGCGCCTGATGCGCCAGTGGTCGGGACTCTGCGACATGACCCCCGACTACTCCCCCGTGATGGGCACCACACAGGTCGACGGCTACTTCGTCGATGTGGGCTGGGGTACCTACGGATTCAAGGCCGGCCCGGTGGCAGGCGAAACCATGGCGGAGACGATCGCCACCGGCCGCGATGCGGACCTGATCGCCCCCTTCACCATCAACCGCTTCACCGAGGGAGATCTCGTCGGTGAAAAGGGTGCTGCTGCGGTAGGTCACTGATGATCGTCGTGAACTGTCCCCACTGCGGTCCGAGGAACTCCTCGGACCTCCGTCCCTGCGGTGAGGTCACCACCCGCCCCGACCCGGCGACCGCCTCCCTGTCGGAGTGGCGGACCTACCTGTACCTGCGGGAGAACCCCTCCGGTTGGGTCACCGAGACCTGGTACTGCCGAAGCGGCTGCCGCCGGTACTTCACCATCGAGCGCAACACCGCCACCAACGAGACCCGCTGTTCGGAGGCGTCGTGACCCACAACAGACTCCCCGTACGCCCGGGAGAGGTGATCGACCGGGAAACCTCCCTGGCCTTCACCTGGAACGGTCGACCGCACACCGGACTTCGGGGCGACACGATCGCCTCGGCGCTCGCCGCCGATGGCGTCGAAGTCTTCGCCCGCTCCATGAAGTACAAGCGCAGACGCGGCATCATGACGGCAGACCACTGGGACCCGAACCTGTCCGTACAGGTCGGGGACGAACCCAACGTGAGGGCCGGTAGCCGTCGCCTCGTCGCCGGCATGGAGGTGAGCGCCCAGAACGTGTGGCCGAGCCTGAAGTTCGACATCGGCTCCGCCAACCAACTGGTCGGCCGCTTCCTGTCGTCGGGCTTCTACTACAAGACCTTCATGCGCCCGAAGTGGCTCTGGCACCACCTCTACCAGACGATCCTCCGCAGGTTCGCCCCAGGAGGGCGGATCCACTGGGAGACCAGCACCCACGGTGCCTATGACAAGCGCTACGCCCACCCTGACGTGCTCGTAGCCGGAGGCGGCCCGGCCGGAATGGGTGCGGCGATCGCCGCCGCCGAAACCGGTGCATCCGTCATGCTCGTCGAGCACGAACCGGAACTCGGTGGCCACCTCCGCTGGGGCGATGCCGAGGATCTGACGGCCCTCGCCGACCTGCTTGCAGCCGTCCAATCCCATCCGGGCATCGAGGTACTCGTCGACTCGACGGTGACAGGTCGCTACGACCACAACTGGATCGCGGTGATGCAGCGTTCGCACGAAGTCGCACCCGAACGCCTGATCAAGGCGCGGGCGGGCAGCCTCGTCGTGGCACCCGGCCTCATCGAGCGGCCGTACGTCTTCGCGGGCAATGACACCCCCGGCGTGATGCTCTCCGGCGCAGTCCGGCGCCTGATCAACCTGTGGGCGGTCAAGCCCGGCTCCAGGGCCGTGGTGCTCTCCGCCAACCCCGAAGGAGACGCAGCCATCGCCGACCTGGAGGCCGCAGGTGTCGAGATCGTGGCGGCGCTCGATGCCCGGGTGGGTGAGGACATCGTCGAGGTCGAGGGAAGGGGTCGGGTGCGCAGGGCCGTCCTCGGCGACGGCCGCACCGTGGCCGCCGACCTGGTGGTCCTCGGCACCGGTTGGACCGCCCCCACGTCGCTGCTCAACATGGCCGAGGACCGTCCCGTCTACGACCCCACAGCTGCCCGCTACTTCCCAAACCAACTTCCGGACAATGTGCTGGCAACCGGTGGCATCACCGGAAACGGTTCGACAGTGGAACTGGTCGCCCACGGAAGGGCCACGGGCACGCTGGCTGCGAACCGTGCACTCCGGAACCGCCACGAACGCCGCTCGTCGACCGCCCGAGCCCGAAGCCCGGAGGGCCCTATGCCCGAATCCCTCCAGGACACCCGCGTGTCCCTGGCCCGTACGCCGCACCCTGAGTGCTACCGGAGCAGCAGCCACGGCATGGTCGACTTCTCGGAGGACGTGTCCTCGAAGGACCTCTTCCAGGCCTCCAGGGAGGGATTCGATTCGATCGAGCTGATGAAGCGCTACACGACGGCCACGATGGGTCCCTCACAAGGCAAGCTCGAGACCGTCAACGCCGCCGCCGTACTGGCCGAGGCGCGCAGCATGGACATGGTCGACATCGGAACGACCGTCTGGCGGCCGCCCTTCGCCCCCATCTCGCTGGGAGCCCTGGCCGGTCGCATCTTCGAGCCGATTCGGCGCTCCGCCCTCCAGGACTGGCACGAGGCCCATGGTGCGTCGCCTCTCCTGGCCGGTCAGTGGGTCCGCCCCGACCACTACGGGGACCCCGTGGGCGAAGCCCGCAACGTACGTGAGAACGTCGGCATCATCGACGTCACCCCGCTGGGCAAACTCGACCTCCGTGGGCCGGACGTGACGAAGCTCCTGGAACTCGTCTACGTCAACAGGTGGCAGAAGCTCGAGATCGGCCGGGTCCGCTACGGCACGATGGTCGCCGAGGACGGCGTCGTGTCCGACGACGGCGTCACCGGCCGCCTGGGCGAGGACCACTACCTGATGACAACCACTTCTTCGGGCGCCGGCGCCGTCTGGGAGATGCTCGAGGACTACCTCCAGACCTACCGTCCCGAGTGGAACGTGCACGTCACGGCTGTCACGGGAGGCCTCACGAGCATCAACGTTGCGGGCCCGAGGTGCCGCGACCTGCTGCTGCGTCTCGTCGAGGACGTGGACCTCAGCCCCGAAGCGTTCCCCTACTTCCACGTGCGTCGCGGCAGGGTGGCCGGCGTTTCCGGTTGCATCATCTGGCGGATCGGGTTCACGGGCGAGCTCTCCTACGAACTGCACGTGCCATCCGGCCATGCCCTGCACGTCTGGGAGTCCCTGATCGCCAACGGCGAGGACCTCGGCATCAGGCCCTTCGGCGTCGAGTCACAGCGCATCCTGCGCCTGGAGAAGGGGCACTACATCGTCGGTCAGGACACCGACGGCCTCACCAAGGCGCCATCTGCCGGCCTGGGTGGTCTCGTCAAGCTCGACAAGCCCGACACGCTGGGCCTGCCGGAGTTGAGGGCCTCCTACGCCCGCACCGACCTGCCCGTCCTGGTGGCCATCCAGACAGACGACCCGGAGATCGTCCCGATGGAGGCCGACCAGATTGTCGACGGCGACTCCAACCGGATCCTCGGCCGGATCACCTCGAGTCGGATGTCCCCGACCCTGGGTCGATCGGTATGCCTCGGGCAGGTCGATCCGTCGCTGGCCGCCGCCGGATCCAAGGTCACCATCCTGCTCATCAACGGCCACCGGGTCAGTGGCACCGTCCAGGAACACCACGCCCACGTCGATCCCGAGGGAGTACGTCAGAATGCCTGACATCGAGTTCAAGAGCCCGATTGCCCACGGGCCCATCTCGGCGCCCGACGGCTCTGTGAGCCTCGAGGACGAGACCTCCACGACCAAGGTCGTGGTCCGGGCCGCTGCGGGCACGGCGGCCGCTGCCGACCTGGGGGTGCCCTACGGCCAGAGCCGACTCCGCGCCGACGGCACCCTGGTGTGCGGCACCCGGCCCGGCGAATGGACCCTCTTCGCCGCCGCGGGTCGTGCCGCCGAGGTCGCCGCATCGGTCGACACCGACGGCTTCGTGAACGTCATCGACATCACGCACGGTCGGGCCATGATGCGGGTTTCCGGACCGAAGGCCACCGCCATGCTCGCCAAGGTCTGCAACATCGACCTGACCGACGACATGGCCCCCGACGGGGCGGTGTTCTCGGGTTCGGTGGCCAAGGTGACCTGCGACCTGCTCCGTTCGGACTGGAGGGGTGAGGCGTCGTACCTGATCTCGTGCGAGCGCTCCTTCGGCAACTACCTCTTCGCCGCCCTGGCGGACGCCAGCACGGAGTTCGGCGCAGAACTACCCACGGGGCTGGACATCCACTAGCCCCTGCTGTCCGGAAGCTGAGGTTGCAACACCCCTAGGGTGCGCGCCATGAGCCCTGCGGACCTGACAGCCGTCGAGCAGTTGCACCTGCTCGAGAACCGGTCGCTGTCTTCCCGCGAACTGCTCGACGCCTGCCGGAAGCGCGCTGAGGCGACAGAACCTGTCGTCAACGCACTCATAGACGCCGACTGGGGTCGGGCCGGCCTGCTCGCCGAGCAGCTCGACTCCGATCCCGGGTTCCTCACCGATGCTCCACTACGAGGACTCGTCATCGCCCACAAGAACCTCCTCGACACCGCAGGGATGCGCACGACCTATGGCAGTCCGGCATTCGCCGGCCACATTCCGAGGCAGAACCATCCCCTCGTCGACCTCATGGCCGCCGCCGGAACGGTGTTCGTCGGCAAGACCAACACTCCGGAGTTGGGCGCCGGTTCCCACACCTTCAACCCCGTCCACGGCCTGACCCGCAATCCCTGGGATCCGTCGAGGAGCGCCGGGGGTTCGAGCGGCGGGGCGGCTGCTGCCCTCGCCTGTGGGTCCCTTTCGCTGGCCGACGGATCCGACCTCGGAGGTTCCCTCCGCAACCCTGCGTCGTTCTGCGGCATCGTCGGCTTCCGCCCCTCATCGGGGACGAGCCCCGGCTTTCCGCCGCTGGACCATCGAATACGGATGCCGACCGTGGGCCCCATGGCCCGAACGGTCGGGGACCTGGCCCTCTTCCACGGCATGATGCGTGAACGACCGATGAACCTCGAGGCCCGACCCCCCGCACGGCTCCTTGTCTCACCTGACCACGGCGACCTGCCCGTGGACGCCGCTGTCCGCCGGGTCCTGGCCGAAGCCGCCACGCTGCTTGCAGGGGCCGGCTGGACCGTCGAAGAGTCGAACCCGCCTGCCGACGGGGCTGATGCCTGTTTCGAGGTGCTCCGCTCACTGGGATACGCCGTGAGGTCCGCCGGGCTCGTCGACAACGACGAAGTCAAGGCCACGGTCCGTCAGGAGGTCAGGGAGGGACTCGCACTCACCGAGGAGACCATCGCCCGTGCAGTGGCCGAGGAGAACCGGCTCCGTGCCGCATGGGACAGCTTCCTCGGGCCCGACGACGTCCTGCTCTCCCCCACCAGCCAGGTCCCGCCGTTCCCCGTGGGCGACGAATGGGTGCACGAGATCGAGGGGCGAAGCCTCGACCGCTACACGGACTGGATGCGGAGTTGTTCCCGATTGACCGTGTTCGCAGGCCCGTCGATCTCGATCCCCGCCGGGTGGAGCGATGACGGCACCGTGCCGATCGGGATCCAGTTGTCCGGGGCCAGGAACCGGGACAGGCGCCTGCTCTACGTGGCAGCTGCAGCCGAGGAGGTGCTCGGCACCGGCAGGCGCCCGCCCATCGACGCGCTCTCTGCGACAGATCCGGCCACGCTTCCACCCGGACCGATCGGTTGACGGGTGGGTGAGCCAAACGCCACACCCCCATCCATTGTCGGAACACCGACGCGGACCTAGATTGCCCGCGTCTATCGAACCGGGAGGTGAGCATCATGTCAGGAGTTCCCGAGCCGATCCGGATCTGGAGCACCACCGTGCCACCCGAATGGTCCGACTACAACGGCCACATGTCCGAAGGTTGGTACGGGGTCGCCTTCGGTGCCGCCTCGGACGAACTGCTGGTCCACCTGGGCTTCGGAGCGCCGTACCGGGACGCCCATGGCACCTTCTACACAGCGGAGACCCGTATCCGCTTCCTACGTGAGGTCCACGAGGGTGCCACGATCTGCACCGACACCTGGCTGCTCGGAGCGGACGCTAAGCGGCTACACGTCCTGCACCACCTGATCGCCGGAGACGACCCCGAGCCCGTTGCCACCCAGGAGTCGATGATGCTCCACGTGTCCCAGGACGAATGCGGAGCGCCCCGGGTCGGGCCGATGTCCGAGCCCCTCCTCACGATGTCCCTCGACCTGGCAGCCGCACACGCATCTCTGCCCCCTGCCGACCACGTCGGCCTCGGCATCCGGTCCCTTCGTTGAGCGGGACCCCTACCTTCTCGACCCGTACCCCTCCAGCGATAGCGGGTGTCTGGGCCCTCTTCCTCGCCTTTGCCTTCCTCCAGGTCGGGAACGGGCTCCAGCGGATACTCCTGCCCATCCGCGGACAGGCAGAGGGCATCGGTCCGGGCGCCATGGGAATGGTCATGGCCTTCCACTTCGGCGGCTACCTGCTCGGTGCCCGGATCATCACTCGCCTGTTGGCAGCCGTCGGGCACATAAGGGTATTCGCCGCCCTCGCCTCCACTGCCTCGGCTGCCGTGCTCGTCAACGCCGTCCTGGTGAACCCGGTGACCTGGTCCCTGGCCTACTTCGTCGGAGGACTCTGCAACGCCGGCGTGTTGGTGGTGCTCGAGAGCTGGCTCAACGACCGTGCCTCCAACCAGACGCGCGGCAAGATCCTGGGCTTCTACATGATGGTGATGATGGGGGGCACGGCCGGTGGGCAACTGCTCGTCAACGTCGGTGCCCCGGAGGGATTCGAACTCTTCGTGCTCTCCTCGGTGCTCATCTCGTTGGCTGTCATCCCGGTGACTCTTTCTGCCTCTTCGGCTCCACCGGTCACCACAGCCGAGCCGATGCCGATACGGGAGCTCTACCGGAGGGTGCCGTCCGCAATCGTCGGGCTCTTCTTCTGTTCCTTCGTGCAGTCGGCCGCCACCAGCATGGGAGCTGTATTCGGCACCGAGTCGGGTATGGCCACATCGAAGGTGGCGACGTTCACCGCCGTCTCCGTAATCGGGGCCGTCGTGCTCCAGATGCCTCTCGGCGGCCTGTCCGACCGCTATCCACGCAGGGCCGTGATCATGGTGGTCGCCACGATCTCCTGCGGCCTGGCGTTGGCCGGAACCTGGATCCCGACCTCCGGCTCGCTGATCCTGCTGCTCAACTTCGCCTTCGGCGCTTTCGTGTTCCCGCTGTACGGCCAGTTCGTGGCCCTCGCCAATGACTGGGTCCCGCCCGAGAAGCACATGGCCGCTGCCTCCGGGATCATCATGGTCAGCAGCGCCGGAGCCGTGCTGTCCCCCGTGGTCCTCGCCTTCTCCATGGAGGCCTTCGGGCCGCACGCCTATTACGGGGCACTGGCAGCCGTCCTCGCCCTGATGCTCTGCTACCTCCTGTACCGGATCCGTGTCCGGGAAGCGATCCCCGTCGAGCGCCAGTCCACGTTCCAGCCGATCCTCGCACGCTCCGGTGAGATGGCCCACTCCGTCGGCCGCTGGGTGCGCTCCCCCCTCCAGGAGTGGCTGGCACACCATGGGCGGCGCCACGTCGAGGGCGGCGACGGCCCCTGAGCCGCAGGTGTCTCCTCGCCCGCCCTAGGGTCGACATCCCGACTCCCGAAAGGACCCCGGCATGCCCTTCGCCAATGTCAACGGCCAATCCATCCACTTCGTCGACCATCAGGCCGGCTCGGGTAGCAACGAGCCCGCCATCATCCTCAGCCATGGCTTTTCGATGGGCCACGAGATGTGGGCGCCGCAACTCGCTCCCCTCACCGATGTCGGATGGCGGGTCATCACCTACGACGAGCGCGGCTGGGGCCAGACCACCTACACCGAACCGTTCACCTACTGGGACCTGGCCGATGACGTTCTCGCCCTCATGGACCACCTCGGGCTCGACACTGCAGTGTTGGGCGGAATGTCCCAGGGCGGCTTCCTGACCCTGCGGGCGGCCCTCACATCGCCAGAGCGCGTCAGGGCGATGTTCCTGGTCGACACCGAACCGAACGACCTTCCCGAGGAGGAGCGGGTCCAGTTCCAGGCACTCTTCGACGCCGCCCTCGCCATGGGGCTGGCCGGGGAGGTGGGCGACATGCTCCAGGCGGTGCTCTTCTCTCCCGGCTACGACGGGACGGCCATCTGGCGTGCCAAGTGGAACGCCAGGCCCGTCGCCGCCTGGGCGGCTGCCAAGGAGTGCCTCTTCGAACGGGATTCGGTGGCCGACCGGCTCGCCGAGATCACCTGTCCCGCCCTCGTGGTCCACGGGGACGTCGATGCCGCCATCCCCTTCGACCGGGGTCGGGAGATGGCCGACGCACTCGGTGGGCCTGTCACCTTCATCGAGGTTGCCGGTGCCGGCCACTCGGCGAACCTCGAGGACCCGGCAACCGTGAACGCTGCTCTACTCGGGTTCCTGGCCGACCTGGGTTGAGCCGGTCAGTCGTCCGGGCCGAGCAGGGGGCGGAGGCCCCGAATCTCGACCCTTTCGAACAGCCCTGCGACCGCATACGGGTCACCGGCGGCGTAGGCCTCGGCTGCGGCAAGGTCCTCGGCCTCGAGGACGATCAGCGAGCCGCACATGTCGCCCTCCCCATCCAGGAGCGGTCCGCCGAGGGCGACGTCGAAGCCCGCTACATATTCGCGGTGGGCGGAACGGGTCTCAGCGCGGAGGTCGCCGGCGTCGGGTCGGTCGAGGGCATGTATGACGAAGAGCATGATGCGACCCGAGGAGCGGATCAGGGTTCGAGTTGCTCGGATTCAGGAAGGCGGACCAGCGGGATGGTCCGCTCGGTCTTCGCCTGATAGTCGGCGTAGAACGCCCGATCTGCGGTCATCAGCCCCCAGAGTTCGGCGTGTTCCGAACCCTCGAGCAGTTGGTGCCTCGACCAGAAGAGCCCATGCTGGGTACGGACCTTCACCCCGGGGTTGGCCTCACGGTCGCGCAGGTTCAGCACCCAGGCAGGATCCTTGGCCGCGCCGGCGAAGGATCCGACGACAACACGGTCGCCGCCGGGGTCACGCCAGAAGGGAAGCGCCACACGGTGGATGTTTCCGCTGCGTCGGCCGACCGTGTACAGCATCACGTTGTGCATGCCTCCACTCACCCAGATGGCAGGGTCGGTGCTCGCCTCCATCGCTTCGACATGTGCCTTGGTGATCTCGATGATCTGCTCGGGGGTGGGGGTCTCCCACTCCATGACGACGTGCTGGTCGGTGGACTCGCCGGGGGGGAGGTCGTTGCTCATGCCTGCACGGTAGCCGGGGATCCTCTCCGGTTCGCAGCCCGGAGAATCCCCGACTCCGGTCGCTATCCGAACCAGGCCGTGGCAGGCTGTGCCCGCATGACCGACGCCCTCACCACCTCCGAAGCCGGCGCAGGGGCCGACGACCATCCCTTCGACCCCGACCTTGCTGCCCGCAGGTTCAGCCGCTCGATGATGATCTCTGGCATCCGCTGCATGCTCACGTATGTCGTCTTTCCCTGGCTGTTGCCGGCACTCGGCTGGGCCCGTGGTGTCGGCCCATTGATCGGCCTGCCGATAGGACTCCTGGCCATCGGCTTCAACGTCGACAGCATCCGCCGCTTCCGCTCATCCGATCGCAGGATGCGGCTAGCGGTGATGGCGATCAACGCCGGGGTGATCATCCTGTTGTCGGTACTCGTCGTCGGCGACGTCGCCGACCTGCTCGGCTGATCCCGCCCGCCATGGTCGCCGCAGTGGACGATCGACAGCCACCTCCCCGGGTCGCCCGAGGTCCGGCCCGTTGGCTCTGGTTCCTCCTCGGCCTCCTCTCCCTGGCACTGGGTGGCCTGGGGGTGATCGTCCCCGGCCTCCCCACGACGATCTTCCTGATCATCGCCGCCGGTTGCTTCGCCCGCTCGTATCCGCGGCTCGAGCGGTGGATCCTGGACCTGCCGAAGGTCGGGCCCACCATCCGCGACTATCGGGCAGGTCTCGGGATGCCCCGACGGGCCAAGGTGTGGGCCATCTCGATGATCGTCGCCGCATGTGGGCTGAGTGCCGGCCTGTTGATCGAACCTGCCGGCATCCGGATGCTTGTCGCCGCGGTGGGCCTGGTCGGGGTCTGGTTCGTGGGATGGCGGGTCCCGACCCGCGAACGGGTGCTCGGCAACGGCTAGTCCGTCAGGAAGGCCGCCTCGACCTCGAAGGCGGCTTCCTCGTCCGGGTGAAATGACCGGGTGGTCCTGATCGTGACGAGGGAGAGCGTGCCGGTGAAGGCAAAGGGGGCCTCGTAGGCGGTGCTGATCCCCGTCGGGTTCCGACCCAGGTCCATGCCGACCGGTGAGATCATCGTGGGGATCAGTGGAATGTCCGCCTCGGCGGCCGGTACGCCGTCGACGAGAAGCCATGCACGTCCCGGGCCCCGTCGTACCCGCTGCTGCTGCACCTCGAGGATGCTGCGGCCTGTTGGAACGCTGTCTTCCGACCGGAGAACCGTGTGGGTCGTGAAGGCGTTGTGGTCGTACACCAGGTGCCCTTCCGGGTCGACGTAGACGACGAGGCCGTTGTTGAAGGTTCCGAAGGCCAGGAGGACGCCGGCCTCGTCCCCCCTCGGGCGGTCCACCTCGAAGCACATCACCCAGTTGCGCGACCCCAGCGGCGGCGCGGCCTCGGGCGGCATGCGCGGCACCGGCGGGTGGTAGGTGAACCGGTCGCGGTGTGCCGGGGTACCCGGGGTCCCATGGCCGGCGAACAGGTTGCCGGTGCGATCCATGATCGGTAGCACCCCGTAGCGCTCGGCCTCCGACCAGAACAGGTCGATCATCCGTTCGAGCCTCTCCGGTTCGCTGGCCGCAAGGTCATGGCACTCGGAGAAGTCCGAGTCGAGGTGGAACAACTCCCAGTTGTCCTCGTTGAGGCCTCCTTCGAAGGCGTGGAGGGGATCGTGCTCGTGCATCGAGACGGCCTTCCAGCCATCGGCCCAGATCGCCCGGTTTCCCTGCATCTCGAAGTACTGCGCTGCCTTTCGGGTCGGCACCTCGGCAGCGTCGACTGCGTCGGCACCGAAGGTGTAGGCGAGGCTCGTGCCCTCGACAGGCTGCTGCTCGACGCCCTTCACCCTTTCCGGAGCATCGATCCCGAGGATCTCGAGGATGGTCGGTGCCAGGTCGATCACGTGGTGGAACTGTGACCGGACCTGACCGTTGACGGATGAGTCGATGCCGCTGGGCCAGGACACGATCAGGGGGTCGCGGACACCGCCGGAGTGGGTGTGGGACTTGTACCAGCGGCCGGGGCTGTTGCCGACCTGAGCCCAACCACGGGGGTAGTTCGTGTTGCTCCGCCAGGTACCGATGTCGTCGATCCGCTCGACCATCTCGTCGAGCGGTTGGGGAATCCCGTTGAAGAAGCGGAAGGTGTCCGTGATGCCGGTCTCGAAGCCCTCCCGGGATGCGCCATTGTCGCTGAGTGCCATCACGAGGGTGTCCTCGGAGAGGCCCAGGTCCTCGAGGGCGTCGAGGAGGCGGCCGACCTGTGCATCGGTGTGGTCGAGCATGGCTGCGAAGGCCTCCTGGAGACGGCAGGCAACCCGTTGTTCGTCATCGCTGAGGTCATCCCATGGGCGCACTCCGGGGTTGCGTGGGGCCAGTTCGGTGCCCGGTGGGATCACCCCCATCTCGAGTTGCCGCTCATAGACCTGTTGCCGGCAGACGTCCCAGCCCTCGTCGAACCGGCCCCGCCACTTGGCCAGGTAGTCGTCGGGAGCCTGATGGGGGGCGTGCGTTGCGCCGAACGCCAGGTACAGGAAGAAGGGACGCTCTGGTACGAGCGACTCCTGGGTGCGGACCATGCCGATGGCCTGGTCGAGCAGGTCCTCGCTGACGTGGTAGCCCTCGGCGGGGGTACGGGGCACGGGGGTTGGCCGGTTGTCCTCGGAGAGCTCCGGATGGAACTGGTCGGTCTCGCCCTGCATGAAGCCGTAGAACCGGTCGAAGCCGCGTTGGAGTGGCCAGTCTGTGAAGGGACCGGCTGCCGAGGCCTCCCGCATCGGGGTGAGGTGCCACTTGCCCACCGCAAACGTGGCGAAGCCCTCCCCGTGGAGAATCTCTGCGAGGGTCCCTGCGCTGTGGGAGATTCGGCCACGCATGTTCGGGTAGCCGGTGTCGAAATTGGCGAGGGCCCGCATGCCCACCGAGTGGTGGTTGCGTCCGGTCAGCAGACACGCCCGGGTCGGCGAGCAGAGGGCCGTGGTGTGGAAGTTGTTGTAGCGCAGTCCCCGTGCCGCCAGGCGGTCGAAGTTGGGCGTGTCGACCAGGCCTCCATAGCAACCCAGGTGACCGAAGCCTGTGTCGTCGAGGAGGATCACCACGAGGTTGGGGGTGCTCTCCGGTGGCAGGACCGGGTCGGGCCACCAGGGCTCCGACTCGCTGGTCGTCCGACCGATGACGCCCTGGAAGTCGTCGTTCCCCATGCCTGTAGCCCCCTCAGTTCGTCGGCACGGGCGATACGGCGAGGCGGTCGATCGTCGGCCGGAAGGCCACCCGTTCCCGCCGGGCAAGATCGGGGTCCGTGTATATGTGGGAGGGATTGCGTCGGAAGCCTCCGGCGTCCACGTTGATGCCGTTGTCGAGGCGTGCCGGCATCGTCTTGATCTGTGTGACCTGTTCGGCGTTCTGCATGTTCCTCCCGTCCTCCGGCCCCACGCTAGATAAGTGGGAGAACGCCGTCACATTCGGCGGGGGCGGCCCGCACGCCGGGGACCATCAGCGCATCACGAACGGGTTTGCCATCGGCTCCTGGGAGGTGTTGACCCAGACGGCCTTGCTGCGGGTGAACTCCTGGATCACGTCGAGCCCGGCCTCGCGCCCGTAGCCGCTCTGGCCGAATCCCCCGAAGGGCGAGATCGGCGAGATGGCCCGGTAGGTGTTGACCCACACGATCCCGGAGTGGATCGCCTTCGCCACCCGGTGGGCGCGTGCCCCGTCCCGGGTGAAGACCCCCGACCCGAGGCCGAACTCGGTGTCGTTGGCCAGGGCGATGCCCTCTTCCTCGGTCTCGAACTCCAGCACCGACATGACGGGGCCGAACAACTCGACCCGGGTGCTCCGGATGCTCTGGTCCGGGCAGGCCAGCAGCGTCGGTTCGAAGTACCAGCCCGCATCGAACCCCTCCGGCCGCCCTCCGCCCGTGTGCAGGGTCGCTCCCTGGGCCACCGACTCTGCGACGACGGCCTCGCACCGGTCGCGTTGGGCCCTCGTCGCAAGGGGGCCCATCTGTGTCTCGGCATCGAGGGGATCGCCGATTCGGACCGCCTCGGCCCGCCTCACCACCTCGTCGATGAAGTCGTCGTGCATCCCCGACTGCACGAATACGCGGGATCCCGCCACGCAACTCTGGCCGCTGGCGCCGAAGTTGCCGGCCACGGCACCGTTGACGGCACTTTCGAAGTCGGCGTCGTCGAAGATGAGGATCGGAGACTTGCCCCCGAGTTCCAGGGACAGGTGGGCGAAGTTGTTGGCCGTGTTGGCGACCACGTGGCGTGCGGCCTCGACGCCTCCCGTGAACGACACACGGCTGACCAGCGGGTGGCTGGTGAGCGCCCTTCCGCACGGTTCACCGAAGCCGGTGATGAGGTTGAACACACCCGGTGGGAAGCCGACCTCGTCGACGAGTCGGGCGAATTCGAGGACCGGCGCCGGGGCCTCCTCCGAGGACTTGATGACCACCGTGTTGCCCGCCGCCAGGGCCGGAGCGGCCTTGGTGGCGGTGAGGAGCATCTCGGCGTTCCAGGGGACCACGCCGGCGACCACCCCGATGGGTTCCCTCAACGTGTAGACGTGCATGTCGGGCTTGTCCATGGGCAGCGTGGCGCCCTGGATCTTGTCGGCGAGTCCCCCGTAGTAGCGGTAGTACTCAGCGACATAGGCCGACTGCCCGCGGGTCTCGACGGCCAACTTCCCGCTGTCGGTGGTCTCGACCGAGCCCAGCACCTCGGAGTGCTCCTCCATCAGGTCGGCCAGGCGGAAGAGTGCCTTGCCCCGTTGTGTAGCCGTCATCGTCGCCCACTCGCCATTGTGCAGGGCCCGCCGGGCGGCCTGGACCGCACGGTCCACGTCCTCCTCCGTGGCCGCGGGGGCGGTCGCCCAGGCGAGGCCGGTCGCGGGGTTGACCGACTCGAAGCGGCCGCCGTCGGATGCCTCGCAGAACTCGCCATCGATGTACATGAGGTAGTCGTTCACACGGGGTGCTCCTGGTCGAGGAAGTCGAGGAATGGCCGAAGGAAGGCGCCGGGCGCCTCGATCGGTGGCAGGTGGTGGAGTCCGGCCAGGACCACAGCCTGCCCGTACGGGACGGCCTCCGCCAAGGCATGGCTCATCGCCGGGGTGGATCCCGGGTCGAGTTCACCGGTCATGGCGAGTGTCGGGGCGATGACGTTCGCTGCACCTTCGGGCATGAACGGGTCGCCCTCGACGAACACCCGGTAGGCCTTGAGGTAGGCGACAAGGTCGTTTCCCAGGATGTGCTCCCGGACGACTGCGGTGTCTCCAGGGTGCGTCGCCTGCCAGTCGGCGCTGAACCAACGGTCGATGGCGAGGTCGGCGACCGCTCCCATACCGTCTGCGGCCGCCATGGCGAGGCGTTCACGTGAGCCCGCTACCTGCTCCGGGGTGCGGCAGAACACGGTGTTCAGGAGGGCGACGCGCCGAAAGGCGGACGGGTGGCGGGCGGCTGCCGCCAACGAGATCATCCCGCCCATGGAGAGCCCCGCTATGTCCGGTGGTCCGAGTCCCACGGTGTCGACCACCTCGAGCAGTTGTACGAGGAAGTCCGCGATCGAGCGCTCGCCCGGGGGATCGGCGGAATGGCCATGGCCGAGCAGGTCGTAGCGGACCACCTTTCTGTCGGCTGCCAGGGCATCGACGACCCCGTCCCACATGGTCAGGTCCAGTCCGACACCGTGGAGCAGTACCAGCGGTGCTGCCGAGCCCCCACCCTCTACCCGGAGGTGGGTGTCAGAGATCACCGCCGAGTCGGTTCGGTTGCCTGCAGTGCACCCCGGTACGCATCGATGCGGAGCCCGTGGAAGCGGTGGGCAGCATGCTCGGACCTCCCGGAAGCGCCTCCCTCCCGGAGTCGTTCCGCGCAGCAGGCCCGCGGATCCGGATCCCACCCGGCGACGACCGGCTCGAGGTCTGCGTGCGTGGGGTGGGCCACGGTCAGGCCTTTTCGAACCGGCGGCGACCCTTGAACGTCTCATGGGCCTCGGGGGTGCCGTCGTGCCATGTCCCGAAGAGCTTGTCGAGGGGTGTCGGGGTGTTGCCGTAGTTGACCTCGAAGTAGCGGTGGTGCAGGTGGTGGAACTGGTCGCCGGCCGAGATCCGGAAGCGGCCACCCAGGATCACCTCGTCGAAGCCGGAGTGGGTGATCGATGGACTGATTCCGTTGAAGAAGCCGGTCATGAGGAAGATCACCGGATGGGCGGGCACCACCCACCAGAACAGGAACACCGAGAAGTAGATGAGGTGTTCGAGCGGATGCATCGAGATGCCGGTCCATGGTCCCGTGTTGGCGTTGCGGTGGTGTACTTCGTGTGCGCTCCGGTAGATGGGTTCCCAGTGCAGGAGTCGGTGGTTGAGGTAGAAGTGCGCCGTCCCCCAGAAGAACACGCCGAACACGAGCAGTCCGAGGTAGACGGGTGCGCTGCCCCAGTCGGCGTGGGGGATGCTCCCGTCGGCCCAGAGCCACATGGTCAGCGACTCGTAGAGCGTCCAGACGGTCACGCCGCTGGCGAGGCTCCGGAACACGTTGTCCTTCACCTGGTTGCGCCAGAGAAACTTCCGGCTGTCGGTAGCCGGCCAGCGCTCGTTGAACTTGTAGTCGCGGTCCTGGGATCGCCGGATGTAGAGCCACCAGTGCAGGAGACCGGCGACGATCGTGAGCAGGACCGCGTTGCGGAGCCAGATGAGGCCCATCCAGCCCGGTGACAGGGTCTGCATCGTCGAGGTGGCAGGTGTCAGCCACTTCCAGGTCACGACGGCCAGTGCCGTGAAGAAGAAGCCCCACGGGAACATCAGGTCGGCGACGAGCCACTTCAGGGTCGCAACGGGGCGCGGCGGCCAGTCGTAGAGGGGCGGGTGTCCGATCGGGTCGGGTGGCTGGTAGCCGCCCCGGGGCACGGTCGCCTCGGTCACGACACCGCACCCCCCTCCACGACGTTGGCGACACTCATCGGCATGCCTCATCCTCTCCCGCCTGGACCGTGACGATGTAGCCGACCGGGACCTCGCCGATCATGCCCAGGTCGAGGTCGTAGGTGCCGGTAGCGGGTGCCACGACGACCATGGATGCGCCGGCCCCGTAGAGGCCGGTCCCGGCGTCGTCGTTCGAGGCAATCAGGAAGTCGTCGAGGTACAGGCTCATGACCGGGTCACCGAGGGAGTCGACCTGGATCCTGACCTGCTCGTCGGCCTCCAGTTCGATGTGGAACCGGTCCGTGTCGTACAGGTGTCCGATGTTCCCGGTCGCCGAGCTGCCCGCACGCAGTGTGTCGCTTCCGTTCTCCGGGTCGTCGAGTGGCACCAGGGGGTGGGAGGACGTCACCTCGACCGACTCCCAGTCGGCTGGGGACCAGTAGCCCACCGACACCACGTAGCGGCCCGGCAGGACCCGAACTTCGAGGGTCTCCCCGGCCCCCTCCACGTTCTCGTCCGCGTAGAAGGCATCGGGATCCTCCTCGCTGTACGGGCCTCCGAAGAGGTAGTCGATCTCGTCGTCGGCGTAGGCGGGGATCGGGGGAAACCCGTCTGCGGAGTCGACTACGAGCCAGATGTCGGCACCGGAGGGTGCCGACGCCCGGACCGAGAGGGTCGGTAAGGCCTCGGTGACGGTGACGAGGAAGGCGGCGGTGTCGTAGTAGGCGCTGGTCGCCTCCTGTCGTTTCCGTCCGGGCGCTTCCGTCGACCCGCTCTCCGGCAGGTACATCGGTTGCAGGACGCGCACCACGTCCTCGGCGGAGAACACCAGCCCGAAGTTCGAATCCGTGAAGCCGCCCAGGCCTGAAATCCCGATCAGGTTGCCACGTTCATCGAGGAGTGCGCCGCCGCTCTGCCCGCCGGTGATGAGGGCATCGACCTGGAGGAAGGTCACGTCGAGGCACGGGTGGCGTCTACGTCGGCTCAGGATCCCGGCCGTGATGGTCGCTTCGGGGTCGGCCTCGACCTCTCCCGGGAAGCCCACCAGGTAGACGGCTTCACCGACCCGGGCAGTTTCGGCCGAGCTGAAGTCGAGTGCGGGCAGGGTCTCGGCCACCGGCCCGGTGAGGGGTCCAACGAGCGCCAGGTCGTTCAGCCAGTCCCGGGCGTGGACCGGGATGTCGAGGAACTCGCCGACCGAGGTGAACAGGCGAACCGTGGGGTACCGCCCGACGACGTGGGCGTTGGTCACGACCCACCCGTCGGAGAGGACGAGGCCGCTGCCGGTCCCGCTCGGGACTTCGATGAACACCACCGAGGGCGAGGCGGCGGCGAAGACCTCCACTGCCGTAGGCATGAGAGCGGGGACAGTCGTGGTCGTGGTCGAGGAGGTGGTTGTTGGCGGCACCGTGCTCGTGGACCTCGCCACGCGGGCCTCGAGGTCGGTGACCTGCTCCTGGAGTGATTCGACCACGGCCGCCTGTTCCAGCAACAGGTCCGAATCGGCGGAGTCGTCGCCGGCGGTGCATCCGACGAGGAGAGCGGCCGTTGTCAGCAGCAGGAAGGGTGAACGCATGCTGGGAGTATCGCAGCCCTGTGGACCCAGGGCCTCAGGCGATGATCGGCAGTTCCCGGGGGGCCCTTCTGGAAAGCAGCTCCGGGCCGTCTTCACGGACCACGAGGTTCTCCTCGTGGAGCATCATGCATCCGGGCGCCCATACGAGGCCCGGTTCGAGGGTCAGCACCATTCCCTCGGTGATCACCGTGTCGTCGTCGTAGGTGTTCGAGGGCCATTCCGTCACCTGCATCCCGAGCCCGTGCCCGAGGCGGCCGACGTCGTTGCCCAGGGACCCGCCTGCGTCGAGCACCTCGGCCATCGCCGCCCAGAGGTCGGAGGTGGTGACGCCGGGCCGGAGCATCGACAGTCCGGCCTCGGTGGCGTCCCAGACGCTCTCGTGGGCCCTGCGGGCACCGTCGTCGGCGCTGCCGAAGGCGTAGTAGCGGTCGAAGTCGCTGAAGTAGCCGTCGAACACGGTGCCCGTGTCGAACATGAGCAGGTCCCCTTCCCCTATGACCCGGTCAGAGGGCTGTCTGATCACATCGACGAAGCCGGGCCCGGTGGCCCCCACCAGGTACGGCACGTCGTCGGCCCCGCGCCGGAGCAGGTCGATTCGGAATGCGCCGAAGGCCTCCCGCTCGGTCATGCCGGCTGACAGCAGGTCCGGTATGCCCTCGAAGGCGTCGGAGACGATGCCGCAGACGTGGGCCGTCTTGGCGATCTCGATCTCGGACTTGTGCATCCGCAGGCTCCGCACGACCTCCGTGGCGTCGTGGTAGGCGACGTCGATCGTCGCCTCCTGCAGGTCCTCCCAGTCGGCGAGCGGCATGCGCAGGTGGGTCTCGTGTCCCATCGGGACGCCGACCCTGCCCTCGGTGCCGGCCACCTCGTGGAGGGTCGACGCCAGGAGGGACACCCCGTCGTTGTCGGGCCGCGGGGCCGGCCAGGTGCGGATGTCCCGTATCCACGTCTCCCCCATCGCGGGGGCACCGATGCCCGGGATCACTGCGATCGGGGGACCCTCCAGCGGCACGACCACGAACCACGGACGTGTCGGACTCTGCCAGAAGGGGGTGTGGAAACCGGTGAAGTAGCGGACCTCGGGTTCGGTGCACAGCAGCAGGGCGTCGAGCCGTCGCTCGGCCAGCATCGCCTGGGCGGCGGAGGTCCGCCGTTCGTATTCCCCGACCGGGAAGCCCCTCGGCGGAGCGTCGCTCATGTTGGCAGTCCGTGCTCGAAGAGGGTGCCTAGGCCGGGGATGGCGTCCTGGACTCCCGCCAGTCGGTGCAGGTGCCAGGCGAATGCCTGGTTGCTCGACACGACGGGCCGACCCAGTTCCGCCTCGAGGCCTGCGAGCACGCCGAAGGTCCGCAGGCTGGTGCACGAAACGAAGACGGCGTCACAACCCGGCTCCGACCCGATCCGGCGTACGGCGTCGGCGACGGACGCCTCGGTGATCCGTCCTACCACGTTGTCGTCCTCCTCGAGGAAGGAGCCGACCGCGGCCACTTCGATCCCGCGGTCCCGGTAGTGGGCGGCCATGCGGAGCGTCACCTCGGCGTTGTAGGGCGTAAGGAGCCCGATGGAGCGGATGTCGAGGGTCCTGAATGCTGCGAGGGCGGCGCTGATCGGATCGGTACAGGGCACGCCGGGATGTGCAAGGCCGACGGCCGCAGCGACTTGTTCCTCGCCGATGAGGGTCGCGCCCGAGGTGCAGGCGTAGCCGATGGCGTCGAAACCGAATACCGGCGGCAGGAGGCCGGCGGCGACCGGAATCCGGGCCTCCATGGCCCGGAGCGTCTCCGTCGTGACCGTCGCGTCCATGGGGATTCGGGAGACGTGGTGGGCGACGCCGTCGAGGTGGAGCGAGCGGACTTCCGCCTCGACGGTCCGGTCGGTTTCGAGCACGATGAGACCGAGCAGTGCCCGCGGGCCAACTCCCTCGTCGGTCGTGAAGGCGAATCGTTGGACCTGATCGGAGGGCCGGACGGTCACGAGGCCTCTTGGGCCTGCTGCCCGAAGAAGGAGGCGCCGGTCGGAACCTCGGAGAACGCCATCTCCATGGAGGTGCAGCGGACCCGGTTGGTGCGCACGCCGCGGACCAACTCGCCCTCGTGCTCGCTCGGGACGTGGCTGGTCTCGAGCGGGTAGCAGTCCTCGGAGCGGTAGGCGCTGATGAACAGCGTGCGTGGGTGGTCGGACATGTTCGGCCCCGAACCGTGGAGCATGCGGCCGTGCATGAGGCAGGCGGATCCGGCCGGACCGATGCACGGGACCGCCTCGGACCGCGCCATCTCGATGACCTCCGGGCCGACGATTCCGGTGAACACGCCGTCGTGCCAGTGCTCGTACAGCGGGCCCCGGTGACTCCCGGGCACGACCTCGAGTGGTCCGTTGTCGAGCGTCACCTCGTCGAGGAAGTAGAGGATGGCGAGCATGTCGTCGTTCGTGTGCAGCTCGAACAGGATGTCCTGATGGAACTTGACCTCGGTGGCGGCACCGGGCTGCTTCGAGTTGACCTTCGAGTGGCTGAATTCGAGGTTGGGGCCGATGAGTTCCGCCGCGGCGTCGACGGCGGTGCACGAACGCATGACGGACAGGTAGGCATCCGACAGTTCGGTCGGTGAGGCGATGCGCCTCAGTGCAGGCCGTTCGGCGGAGTGGCCCGGTTCGAGGTCGAAGCGCGGCCGTCCGTCGGTGGTCAGGCCATAGGGCTCATTGTGGAGGCGACTCTCCTCCACCCAGGCGTCGAACTGTTCGTTCAGGTGGTCGAGGATGGTGACGGGCAGGGCCTCAGGCAGGAACAGCCAGCCTTCCCGCTCGAACTGATCGGCCTGCGCCTCCGCAAGGATGCTCACGGCAAGTCCTCCTTCTCGTGGTGTTCGGCCTCGCGTTGGCCGGAGCGTATGCCCTCGATCGCCCGTGTGACGTCCTCGACGATGGATTCCAGGTGGACCACGGTGTCCTCGGGACCGGCGCCGAAGCCGATCTCGTCGATGAGGGCCTCCAGTCGGCCCCACCGGCCACTACTCCCGCCCCGTATACGGAATCCGTTCACTTGCAGGTCCCCTCTCCGACGCCTCGGGCAGAAAACCACGGAGACGAGCGGATTTCGCGCCTCAGTGTCGGAGGGGAGGGACTCCGCTGCCGGATAGCGGGGCGGGTTTCTCCAGAAACCGATTTCTCCCGAAAATGGGTCGAAGGTCCCCTCTTTAGGTTGGGGGGCCCCGCATACAGTCGCCTGTGATGACCACCATCGAACCAGGCGCCTCACCGGATGACCTCGTCGTCGAACGGCCGAACTCGGTTCGCACCTTCGACTGCCCGGCTCTCGACTACTTCTGTGGGGGATCTCACGACGCGGGCATCGACGTGCTGTTCCCGGCGATCTTGGCCGGGGAACGTCGGCGACCGGTCTCATGACCGGGAGGGGGCCGGCTCCTTCCGACGCGGTCGGAGCCACCGCTGAGCTGCTCGCCAGGTACGACCGGCCCGGACCCCGCTACACCTCGTATCCGACGGCTGTCGATTTCCACGAGGGCTTCGGCCCGGACGAGTACGCGGTCCGCTTGGCCGACGCGGCCGCTCGACCGCACGACCCGTTCTCGTTGTACGTCCACCTGCCCTTCTGTGAGCACCGGTGCTCGTTCTGCGCCTGCCACGTCGTGGTGACCCGCAACGAGGACCTGGCCGATACCTACCTCGACCGTCTCGTTGCCGAAGCCCGAACGACCGCCGGGAGGCTCGGAGATCGACGAACTCTCCGGCAGTACCACTGGGGGGGCGGTACACCGACCTTCTACCCGCCGGAGGCGCTAGCCGACCTCCACGCACAGTTGCTGTCGGTGTTCGAACTCGAGCCAGGCGCCGAGGTCGCTCTCGAGGTGGATCCTCGGACGACCACCGAGGAACACCTCTGCGCTCTACGAGCCCTGGGGTTCAACCGGATATCGATGGGCGTACAGGATGTCGACGATGTGGTGCAGGACCTCATCGGCCGGCACCAGACCTGGGAACAGACGGCGAACCTGCACGACGCGGCGCGCAGTCTCGGCTACGAGTCCATCAACGTCGATCTCGTCTACGGCCTGCCTGGCCAGAACGAGCACACGTTCGCCCACTCGCTCGAGGAGGTGATCGGCCTCCGGCCCGACCGGCTCGCCGTGTACTCGTTCGCGCTCGTGCCGTGGATGCGCCCGCACCAGAAGCGAATCGACCCGGAGTTGTTGCCCGATCGCGATGTGAAGTTCGGCCTGCTGTCGCTCGCCATCGACCGACTCGCCGATGCCGGCTACGAGCAGATCGGCATGGACCACTTCGCCCTGCGCGGCGACGAGCTCGCCGTGGCCCATCGGGAGCGAACGTTGTCGAGAAACTTCATGGGATACACGACGAAGCGGGGAACCGAGATCGTCGGCCTGGGTACGTCGGCGATCAGCGACGTCGGGGCAGGCTACGCGCAGAACCACCGTCGGCTGGCCTCGTACTTCGCGGCCGTCGACGCGGGCGAACTCCCGACCGAGCGGGGTATAGCACTCGACGGCGACGACCGCCTCCGTCGCCACGTGATCACCGAACTCATGTGCAACGGCCGTCTCCTGGCGCACGAGGTGGCCGATCGGTTCGAGATCATCGTGGAGGAGCACTTCGCCGACGAGCTCGCAGAGTTGCATGCGCCCGGTGGCCTGGTCGAAGCCGGATTCGTCGTGATCGACGGCAGCGACATCGAGGCCACGCCCGTAGGACGCATGTTCATCCGCAACGTGGCCATGGTGTTCGACGCCCGGCTCCGGGCCAGGGGCACCGGCGGCCCGGCGTTCTCCCGGACGGTCTGACGTGGTGGCTCGCACCGGCGTTGTGGTCGCTCAACTCGGAGGCCCCGGGCACCTCGCCGACGTCGAGCCGTTCATCCGGTCGATCTTCGCCGATCCCCGCCTCGTACCGCTCCCCGGAGGGTCGCGGACTCGATCTGCCGTGAGCACCCTGGTGGCGCGCGTGCGTGCACCGCGGGTTCGGTCGCACTACGAATCCATCGGGCGTGGCTCGCCGATCCTGTTGACGACCCAGCTTCAGGCAACAGCGCTCGAGACCGAACTCGCCGCGCGTGGGCATGATGTAGTCGTGGCCGTGGCTCACCGCCACAGCCGACCCGACACGGGTGCGGCCGTCGATGCGATGCTGGCGGCGGGCGTCGGCCGTGTCGTCATGCTCCCCTTGTTCCCCCAGTACTCCAGCAGTACGACCGGATCCTCGGAGGCCGAATTGCGCCGCACCCTCGGCGAGCGCGGAGCCGACCTGCCACTGACGGTGGTCCGCTCGTGGTGCGAGCACCCCAGCTACCTGGATGCACAGACGCAACTCGTCGACGAGATGCTGGCCGGGGTACCCGACGAGAAGCTCAGCACCGCGCTGGTGGTGTTCTCCGCCCACGGCCTGCCCCTGCGGATCGTCGACAGGGGCGACCCGTATCCCGAAGAGGTCGAGGCGACAGTGGCTGCGGTGGTCAGCCGACTCCAGCGGCCGGTCGAACACGTCGTCGCGTACCAGTCACGGGCCGGGCCCATCCGCTGGGTCGGTCCCGACGTGCGTGAGGTGATCGCTACCGCGGCTGCCGACCGTCGGGCGTGGCTCGGCGTCGTCCCCATCTCGTTCGTATCCGACCACGTCGAGACCCTCTACGAGATCGACATCGCTATGAGGGACCACGCCGCGGCGGCCGGTATCGGCGACTTCCACCGGAGCCGGTGTCTCGGCATCGACCCGATCGTGGGCCCCATGCTCGCCGACATCGTTCAGGAGCACCTGTGAGGGTGCGTCCGGATGTGATCGTCGTCGGGGCCGGCTTCGGCGGCTTGCTCGTCGCGTGCGAGGTCGCCAGACGCGGCGGCCGTCCACTCGTGCTCGAGGCCGGCCCGGCAGTCGGAGGCGTGGCCGCAACCGTCCACGATGAGGACTACCTGCTCGAACCTGCGGCCGGGTCGTTCCTGCTGCCTCATCCGCACCTGACGCCCATCCTGGAGTCGGCCCGGGCCCGTGTCGTGCCGGCGGAGGCCACCGCCCATCGCCGTTACGTGTACGACCGGGGTGGGTTGTTCGAGATCGCCGGCCCAGCTGCGATCGCGACCCGGCTCGTTTCCGGCCGTGGCAAGCTCCGCCTTCTGCGTGAGCCCTGGGTGCGGACCCGGCCAACGAGCGCTGACGAGTCGCTTCGGGGCTTCCTCGAGCGCCGACTGGGTCCTGAGGTGGGTCGCATGGGCGCGACCCTCATGGCGCATGGTGTGTTCGCCGGCGACCCCGACAAGTTGTCGGCACGCGCCGCTTTTCCGGCGATGGTCGTACTCGACGACGACGCCGGCAGCCTGATCCGGGGCGCCCTTGCCCGACGTCGCGCCCGTCCGAAGGATGCGCCGAGGGCAAGGCTTCACATCGCGCCGAACGGCATGGCCGAGCTTGCCGCTGAGCTCGCCGCCTCCCTGGGCGACGACTTGCGACACGAGTGGCCTGTCGATTCCGTCCAGCGCGACGGCGACGAGTGGGTCGTCGGTGGTCGCGGTGAGGAGCGCTCTCCGGCGGTTGTCGTCGCGCTCGCTCCAGCCGAGGCCGCCCGGGTCGTGCCCGGGCCGCTCGCCCCGCTGCTGAACGAGGCCCGGGCCGCGCCGGTCGCCGTCGTTGGGCTCGGAGGGCACGCGGCCGACCTGCCGGTGCCGTCCGGATTCGGGGCGCTCACCGGCCCAGACGGCGGCCTCCACATCCTCGGGTTGCTGTTCGAGTCGTCCTACGCCGCCGGACGGGCACCGGCTCGCCACCGCCTGCTCAAGGGCATCTACGGCGGCGACGCCGATCCGTCGGTTCTTGCACTCGGCGACGACGATCTGGTCGCACTCGCCATCGAGGAAGCGGGCCGAATCCTCGATGTGCCACTCCAGCCGTCGTGGACCCGCGTGGTCAGACACGAACCCGGGATTCCCCAGTACCACGTCGGGCACTCCGCGTGGCTCGACAGGCTCGACGCCGTTGCTGCCGACCTCCCTGGGCTCCATCTGGCAGGCTGGGGGTACCGAGGAATCGGCGTGGCATCGCTCGCCCAGCATGCCGCGACGCTCGCAGACAAGGTGTTGCCAACACCGTGAGGACGAGCGGCTGTATCACCGGCGTCATCGGGCGTAACCCTGCTTCCCGCCGCTTCTCGAAGTTTCGTTGCCCCGGGATCCGGTGTCAGCCTCCGAGGGCCTGATCGAGGTCGGCGACGATGTCGTCTACGTCCTCCAGGCCGACCGAGATGCGGATCAGCCCGTCGGTGATGCCCGACGCTGCCCGCGCCTCCGCAGGCACCACGGCGTGGGTCATCGAGGCCGGATGCTCGACCAGGGTGTCGACGTTTCCGAGGCTCACCGCCAGCGCACAGAGCTCGATCCGGTCCAGGAATCTGGTGGCCGCCCCGTAGTCCCCGAGGTCGAAGGCGATCAGGGCACCGAAGCCGTCCATCTGCCGCTGGGCCAGGTCGTGCTGCGGATGGCTTCCGAGGCCCGGATAGGCGGTGGAGTCGACGGCCGGATGGCTCTCCAGGAACTCGGCGACGACCATGGCGTTGTTGCAGTGCCGTTCCATTCGCAGCGGCAGCGTCTTGAGCCCGAGGTTGGTCAGCCAGCAGTCGAACGGGCTGGGCACCCCACCGGTGAATCGGATCAGGGAAGCGATCTCACCTGCCATCAGTTCGGCATCGGCGCTGACCACAGCCCCGCCGATCACGGTGCCGAAGCCGTTGATGAACTTGGTGGTGCTGTGGACCACCACGTCGGCGCCCAACTCCAGAGGTCGTTGGAGCACCGGCGTTGCAAACGTGTTGTCGACCACCACCCGGGCACCGAAGGCGTGGGCGATCCCACAGGTCTCGGCGATGTCGATCAGCCCCATCGTGGGGTTCGCCGGAGTCTCGAGGTAGACGACCGCCGATTCGGGTCGCCGGGCCAGCTCGGCCTCCAGGTCGTCGGGTGCAAGGCCGGGCAATCGCGTGTTGGTGACCCCGAACCCGGTCAGGACGTCGGCGATGAGGTGATCGGCTGATCCGTAGAGCACCTGCTGGGTGACGATGTGGTCACCGGCCCTTGCAGTGCCCATGAGGGCAGCCGTGATGGCGGCCATTCCCGAAGCGAAGATCTCGGCGCCGGCTTCACCTTCGGCGAGGCCACAACCCTCGAGGGCCGCCAACTTCTGCGCCAGGGCAGCCCGCGACGGGTTGCCTCCCCGCGAGTACATGTGGGCGTCCGACTCCCCCGCAGCCCGTGCCTCGACCGCCGCCATATCGTCGAAGGTGAACGTGGACGTCTGGAATATCGGAGCAATGTGCGCACCCGAGGCATCATGGATCTCGCCGGCGTGTACCGCCTCGGTCGACAGTCTCCTGCGAGGACCGCCAGCCATGTCTGTCCTCTTCCTGCCGATGTTCCGGGACAAGGCGGGACCCTAGTCGCCTCCGGTATCCACTCGGTGTGGGCTGGCGCAACACCAGGTGCTTGGCTGGTCGCGTGTCCGATCCCTCCCGCCGCCTCACCGACCACTCGGTGCTGACCTTCGACTGCTATGGAACCCTCATCGACTGGGAGACCGGCATCTGGGAGGCACTCCAGCCACTCCTTGCCGCGAACACGCCCGCCGGCCCCTCTCGTCGTAATGCACTCGGTGCATTCGACCGCCTCGAGGCCGCCCAGCAGGCCGCTACGCCCACGCTGCCCTATCCGGGTGTACTCGAATGCGTCCACCGCTCTCTTGCCGAGGATTTCTCACTGGGAACCTCGGCGGAACTCGATGCGGCCTTCGGGGCGTCGGTGCCTTCGTGGCCGGCATTTCCCGACTCCGCCGACTCCCTCCGGTGCCTTGCCACCCGTTTCGACCTCGTGATCCTGTCGAACGTCGACCGTGCCGGGTTCGCAGCATCCAACGCCAGGCTCGGGGTCGACTTCGATGCGATCTACACCGCCGAGGACATCGGGTCCTACAAGCCCGACCCGGCCAACTTCGAGTACCTGTTGAGGCACCTGGCCGCCGACCTGGGGCACTCGAAGGCCGACGTCCTCCACACTGCCCAGAGCATCCGCCACGACCACGTCCCGGCCCGTCGAATCGGGCTGGACAACGCCTGGATAGACCGTCACCGCAGATCCGAAGCCGCTGAGTCCGTCGATCAGGGCCACCTCCCTGCGTTCGACCACGTGTTCTTCTCGATGGCCGAGATGGTTGCAGCGGTAGAGAACGAGTCGTCCACCGGCTGACCCCCGGGGAGCATCCCGGAGAGTGCGGATACCGTCCCCGGATGCAACTCCTGGTGACAGCCACCGCGCGTGATGGAGCCGGTGTCGCCCGCGCCGAGGACGGCCGCGTCGTCTTCGTCGAAGGGGCGCTCCCGGGAGAGAGGGTCACGGCCGAGGTAACCCGGATCGACAAGCGCTGGTCCCGTGCCCGGGTGGTCGAGGTCCTGGACCCCTCACCCGAGCGTGTGCCGGTTCCCTGCACTCACCAACTTGAAGGCTGCGGAGGCTGCGACCTGATGCACGTGGCCGCAGGTTTCCAACTTCGCATGAAGGCGTCGATCGTGGGCGATCAACTCCTACGAGCCGGGGTCGAAGCGCCCGAACCGTCCCTGACGACACTCCGGGACGACCACGGCCGCACCACCGTCGGAGCTGCAGTGCTCGACGGGCGTGGGGGCTACCGGGTCAGGGCCTCTCACGATGTCGTCCTGCCCGAGGCGTGTGGTGCAATCGATCCCCTCGCCGAACAGATCCTTGTCGAGGGTCGATTCGGCGACGCCGACGAGGTCACGATCCGCGTCGGCAACCGCACCGGCGATCGACTGGTGCTGGTCACCGGCACTGGTGAGGGCATCTCCGTCCCCGACGATGTCCTCGTCGTCAGCACAGACGACCTCGCTGGTGGCCGGAGGGCCTGGATCCATGAGGAGGCGGCCGGTCGCCGTTGGCGCATCTCGGCACGCTCGTTCTTCCAGAACCGCCCGGCCGGGGTCGACGCACTCGTCGCAGAGGTGGACGCGATGGTCGATGCACTCGGACGGGAGGAATCCCTGGTCGATGCCTATGCCGGCGTCGGGATCTTCGCCGGAACGATCGGTCGGGGTCGGACCACCTATGCGATCGAACGGAGCAGGGACTCGATCTCCGATGCCCGGGTCAACCTCGACGGGAGCGACGTGAAGATCATCAACGCTCCGGTCGAGCGCTGGAGGGCACTGCCTGCCGCGATCGTGATAGCAGACCCTGCACGCGAGGGCCTGGGGAAGGCGGGAGTGGACGCCCTTGTGCGTGCTGAGCCCGAGTTGTTCGTCCTCCTCAGTTGTGATCCGTCGTCGTTCGCCCGCGATGCACACCTCCTGGTCGACACCGGGATGAGCCTCGACCGCATGACCGTGATCGACCTGTTCCCGGACACCACCCACGTCGAGACCATCGGCGCATTCGTCCGCGCCTGATCGGCCCTCCCCCGGAGGGGCTGTCCCGGGGTCAGTCCTGCGGCTCGAGGTGCACGAACCGGGGCGGCTCCGCCATCATCGGCGTGGTCATCTCCATCATCCCGGTCTCGGTGCGGATCGTGGGTTGTTACCCACCGGAGGTGGTGGGTGAGATGGCGGCGACCCCGGTCCCTTGCGACCTAGCCGACTTTGCTAGAAACCAGATCACCTTCTAGCCCTCTTGGAGCCATCCGATGCCCATCACCGACGGACACGAACTGATTTCCCCGCACGCCTACGCCGAGCACGGACCGCCGCACGACCTCTGGACACGATTGCGTGTCGAGTCTCCGGTGCACTACTGCGAGCCGGAAGGCTTCGAGCCCTTCTGGGCGATCACGAAGCACGCTGACATCTGCGAGATTTCCACCCAGCCCGAGCGATTCGTCTCCGAGCCGGGCATCACGGTGCTCACCGACAGCCAACGCCAGGCGCTGGACACGAGTGCTTTCGCCGCCATGCGGGTGATCATCCAGATGGATCCACCTGAGCATCGTGCTGTGCGCAAGGTGGCAAGCCCGGTGTTCACTCCGCTTGCGATCCGGGCGCTCGACGAGGAGATGGAGCGAAGCGCACGGGAACTCGTCGATGAGTTGGCTGGCAAGGGCGGTGAGGGCGAGTGCGACTTCGCCACTGATGTGGCCACCGCACACCCGCTGCGCGTCCTGTCCCACATGCTCGGCGTTCCCCGCGAGCAGGAGCCCGACATCCTGCGGCTCACGAACCAGCTGTTCGCCCTCGATGATCCCGAACTGCAACGCAAGGGTGACGACCGTCAGCAAGCGATCATGGAGTTGGGCCTCGAGCTTTACGAAATGTTCGACAAGATCATCCAGGACCGCCGCGCCCATCCCCGCGAGGATCTTGCGAGCATCCTGGCCAATGGAACGGTCGACGGTGAACCGCTCGGCATGATGGAAACTGTCGGCTACTACCTCATCGTCTTCAGCGCCGGCCACGACACCACCAAGAACGCTCTTGCGGGTGGCATGCAGGCGTTCCTGGAACACCCGGACGAACTTCACAGACTCCAAGCCCATCCGGAACTCGTCGACAGGGCGGTGGAGGAGGTCGTGCGCTGGACGTCACCGGTCAACTACATGAAGCGCACCGCGGTCGAAGATGCCGCCATCGGCGGCCAGCGGATCTCGGATGGCGACTGCCTGGTGATGTTCTACGGCTCGGCGAACCGCGACGCAGACGAGTTCGAGGAACCCTTTCGATTCCACATCGACCGCGAGAAGAACCGGCATCTCGGCTTCGGCATCGGCGAGCACTTCTGCCTCGGCGCCAACATGGCCCGCCGCTCGCAACGGGCCCTGTGGCTCGAACTGTCTCGCCGTCTCGAGTGGGCAGAGTCGGCGGGTGATCCTGAGCAGATCCACTCGTCCTTCGTGGTGGGCCTGAAGCACCTACCCATGCGCTACCGGATCCGGCCTGCCACGCTCTGACGGGCAACGGCGACTAGCCGAATTGGCGCCCGCCTGACGGGGAAGCAGGTTCTGTGGAGCAGCGCTCACACGGATCCGGACCGGATGCGCAGGTGTGGGGAACAACCCACGGGCTGCTGTCGGAAGGGGGGACTTGAACGCCCCCAGCATTAGCCACACGTAGTAAGAAGAACATCCGGCCCACTAGCCGAGCTGTCCCATGCTGTACAACATCGCGGTCGCGACACGGGCGTTCACAGTGTCGGGGACTGGCTGCGGCCCCGGGCTGAGGTCGTAGTCGGGATCGACCAGCACGGCGAGGGACCGAGCTTGGAGGGTGAGACCGAGGTCCATAGCCTCGATGGGATTCCCGATACCTCCAAAGGCCGCGAGGTTGACGATTCTGCCTTCGGCGATGGAGAACACTGACTTCCCGTTCGAGAGGTCGTGACGCTTGAGCGATGGTGACAGCTCTGCTCCTGGTGCTTGCTGTTCGAGCTGGCGGATATCGATTTCGGTGTCGAGATAGCCAGCGTTTGCCAGGAGCACCCCGTCGGGCATCTGCTCAATGGCGGGGTAGTCGACGACGCCCGGCCGGCCGGTCGCCGTGATCACGACTTGGGCGGTTGTTGAGGCCACCGAGGGCTCGGCAACGTCGAACCCGTCCATGGCTGCCTCGAGGGCCTTGATGGGGTCGATCTCGACCACGGTGATATCGGCTCCTCGGCGCTGGGCATAGAGCGCGATGCCTCGACCGCACCAGCCATAGCCGTAGACGACCACCCGCTTCTTATGGAACGACATGTTTGTCACTCGCACGATCGTGTCGACCACGGACTCGCCTACTCCGTGCTTGTTCTCAACGATTGACTTCAGGGGACTGTCGTTGATCACAATGACCGGGAACCCGACCCGGCCGGCGAGGTCCTCTCGCAATCGGAACGCACCGGAAGTGGTCTCCTCCGTCGCTCCCAGAGGCGGGTTGGCATTGTCGAGGCAGGCCCCGATCAGTTCGGCTCCGTTGTCCAACACCAGGTCTGGTCCTGTCGCAGCAATTCTGCTGAGGTGGACAGCGGTCGCCTCCGGCCCTTGCCCTGGACGATCAAGAACCTCGCATCCTTGGCTCGCTAGCACCTCGGCTGTTCCGAACTGGGTCGTGCCCTCGTTGCCCATGGCGATGACCTCTGCACCTCCGGCTAGCAGCGCCTCGATCAGCACCGCCGTCTTGGGCTCGAGGTGGAGACGGAAACCCACTGTCATCCCCTGAAAGGGCTTCCCAGTCTTGAACTCGGCGATCGTCTCAACCAGAACCGGCATGTGGCGACGAGTCCAAGCGATCCGACCTTCTGCGATCCGTCGTTCGCTAGACATTGCTCATTCCATCCCAACTCCGACCACCGACGCTATCCATCCACTCCCACTGACGCGGACCCCACCGGGTAACCCAGCACACTTCTAGTTCCTGGCTGCAACTCGATGATACGCGACACAAAGCAGACGATTCCGGAGTTCGCAGGCCCCGGAATCTCAACAAAGTCTGCGGTGTCGGAGGGGGGACTTGAACGTCCCCAGTCATCGCTGAATCACAACACATGATGCTCACTTGACCCACCGATAGTGGATATCTGGCTCTCCCTCTTCGTTGTCACCGTTGGTTCCCCCCACAGCCCGGAAGCCATGCCGTTCATAAAACCGTTGTGCCCCTCGGTTGCTCTTGAACGTCCAGAGGTCAAGGGCCTCCGGGCGTTCGGCTTTCGCTCGTTCTACAAGTGCGGTACCAAGTCCTTGATTGGTCCAATCGGGGTCGACATACAACTGTTCAATCCAATTCCCGTTCAGAACCAGCACACCGG
>Ga0207990_1000241_pt1 | contig 32320 bp, 27 predicted proteins | sample ETNtaG_8_FD_185780 | JGI IMG/M metagenome (GOLD analysis project Ga0207990, IMG submission 185780) | Marine microbial and viral communities from oxygen minimum zone, Eastern Pacific Ocean - ETNP201406SV75 (SPAdes) (version 2) | ecosystem: Environmental > Aquatic > Marine > Oceanic ...
CCTTGAGAATAAGATATATCGATATCTCCAGACAACATAGCTTCCGTCATCTCCCCACCTGTTGCAAAGTTCGTCCATTTAACTGGAACACCCAGAGCTTCATCAAAAGTATTTTTAACTTTATCTTCTTGGTTTGGAGTTGCCCACTCCAGGAAAAAGGCCACGCTCACCTGGTCTGCGGCATAAACAGTCGATGACAGCGACCCAGCAATTACCAGAGCGGCTACGCGCATGGTAGTTTGTTTAAAAAATCTCATTACGTCCCTCCTAATCCTTTGGTTCCATTGTGATGATTTGTTCACGACCTACAGAATTGTCCCGAACTTGAGACATTTCATTATGGCAAGTATTAACTATAGTAAGAAATAATGAATCCTCATGGCCTAAAAGCGTAGAGCCAGTTGTATTTCTTCCATAACGCCAACCAAGCCTAGCATAGTTCCAACTATGGCTACGGATCCAGGCGAATTGTGGCTAAAAATATAGTGTTTCTCCTCGTAACTTTAGTGCGCCCCCGTAGCTCCAAGAGCGCCTCAAACGAACATCAGCGGATCAGTACTCCCCCAGCGTCTGTCGTAAAATCTCGCACAATTTGTCGACATGGTGTCGCTCAGATATGAGCGGTGGTGCAATGAGGCCCGCGTCACCGGTCATCTTGATGTGCAGGCCATTTCTGAACAAGCGTTTTTGAAAATCGAGCCCACGGCTACCGGGAGCGTCGGCGGGCTCGAGATCGATACCAGCAAACAACCCGTAACCCCGGATGTCGGTGATAAGCGGTATATCGCTCAAGGCAAACACCTGATCAAGAAAGTGCTCGGAGAGTTCTGCAGCGCGCTTGATTAGGTCCTCCCTGTCAAAGATATCCATGGTCGCGATACCGGCCGCGCATGCACCCGGATGAGCCGAGTAGGTATAACCATGAAAAAGCTCCACTGAGTTCTCCGGAGCTGCATCCATGATCGCAGTATGCACCTGGTCGCTCACAGCCACCGCCCCCATCGGCTGGGCCGCGTTAGTGAGCGCCTTGGCCATAGTCATGATGTCCGGGGTAACACCAAAAGCCTGCGCTGCAAACGGCGCCCCCAGTCGCCCGAAACCGCAGATCACCTCGTCGAAGATAAGCAGAATCCCGTGGGCGTTACAGATCTCGCGCAGGCGCTCGAGGTAACCCCTGGGCGGTACCAGGCAGCCGGTCGAGCCGGCCACCGGCTCGACGATGCAGGCGGCAATGGTGTCGGGGCCAAAGTTTATGGCGATGCGCTCGAGATCGTCGGCCAGTTCCAACCCGGTCTCCGGCTGACCCCTGACGAAGCGGTTTTCCGGCAACCAGGTGTGACGCATATGTACCACGCCTGGCACGCCCGGGCCGAAAGCCTGGCGGTTCTTGGTCATGCCACCTAATGACACACCCGCCAGGTTAACCCCATGGTAGGCGCGCTCACGTGAGACAAAACGGTGGCGCTGGCCCTCACCGCGGGCATAGTGGTAGGCATAGGCGATCTTCATCGCTGTATCCACCGACTCGGAACCGGAATTGCCAAAAAATATATGGTCGAGTCCCTCCGGGGTCAGGCTGGCGACCCGACGGGCAAACTCGAAGGCCAGCGGCTGAGCCAGTTGGAACGGCGGTACGTAGGCCGACTCCTTGAGCTGGGCGTAGACCGCTTCGGCGATCTCCGGCCGGCTATGTCCGGCGGCACAGCAAAAAAGGCCCGATGAGCCATCCAGGATGCGGTCGCCTTCATGGCTGTACAGATACACGCCCTCACCGCGCACGATAATCCGGGGATCGGCCTTGAAGTCCCGGTTCGAGGTGAACGGCATCCAGTAGTTTTCGAGAAATTCTGGATCGTATTTCATGGGTGTAATCTGTTGCCAGCAGCCTGCTATAGTTCTTGCAGTCAGCACAGTGTCCTGGGCGTTGATACCGGGAGTTACAGTAATCGCCCTTGCTTTGCTGGCGATAGAACCAGTTTTCCGCTGTGGATGAGTCCAACCATGCCAGAACTGCTGTTTGAACTGCCGCCTATCAAAGGAGCGAGCCTGCAGACCCGCATTCGCGAGATGCTGGTTACCGCCATACTCGATGGCCACATCCCACTGGGCACACCACTACCCTCAGGGCGCCGATTGGCAGAACAATTGCACGTTGCTCGCAACACTGTGGTACTGGCTTATCAGCATCTGGTCGACGAGGGCTTCCTGGTTGCCCGCGAACGCAGCGGCTACTACGTCAATGAGGACATTCTGCGCGACCGGGTCCAGGTGGCAGCGCCGACGGCTACCACCAGCCGCATCAAATGGAGCCACTACCTGCGTTTTCGCCCTACGGTCCAACGCAACTTGTCCAAGCCCGCCAACTGGCAGCAATACCCCTATCCTTTCGTCTACGGTCAGATAGATCCCAACCTGTTCCCGACTGCCGAGTGGCGCGAATGCTGCCGGGACGCCGCCAGTATCGCCGCCATCCATGCCTGGTCTAGTGACCGCATCGACCAAGACGACCCGGAACTGGTGGAGCAGATACACACCCGGGTGTTGCCGCGCCGTGGCGTGTGGGCCCAGCCGGACGAGATCCTGGTCACGCTGGGTGCACAGCAAGCGTTGTACCTGATTGCCGACCTGTTGCTCACTGCCAGGCATACGGTCGCGATGGAAGATCCAGGTTACCCCGATGCCCGCAACATCTTTACTGCGCGCACGGCACAGGTTCAGCCATTCACCGTCGACGGCCAGGGACTGGTGCCCGGCCCCGGGTTAAGCGGCTGCCAATATGTCTACGTCACCCCCAGCCACCAGTTTCCAACGACAGTCACGCTCAGCCGCGAGCGCCGCGAGTTACTGCTGGCGCAGGCGATAAAGGACGGCTTCCTGGTGATCGAGGACGACTACGAGAGCGAATTCAATTTCAGAGGCGAACCGACGCCTGCCCTAAAAAGCCTGGACCGGGAAGGAGTCGTGATCTACGTCGGCAGCCTGTCCAAGACCCTGGCGCCAGGCTTACGCATGGGGTTCATGGTGGCTCCCGCCGAGTTCATCCGCGAAGCCCGGGCGCTGCGCCGGCTTATGACCCGGCACCCGCCGGCCAACAACCAACTGATCGTCGCCCAATTCCTGCGCCGCGGCTACCACGACGCGCTGGTCCGGCGGCTGAGCCATGTTCTGAAAGACCGCTGGCAGGCGATGCACACGGCACTAACTCAACACCTGCCGGGCTGGCCAGTAAATCCTTCATTCGGCGGGTCCTCATTTTGGTTGCAGGGGCCGGCAAAACTGGATGCCCGCCGCCTGCAGGAGCAAGCCGCCGCCGAGGGAATATTCTTCGAGGCCGGCGACGTGTTCTTCCTGTCCGAGCCAGCACCCACCAACTACCTGCGGCTGGGTTTTTCCTCGATCGCCGTAGACCGTATCGAACCGGGCATCGTTCGCCTGGCGCAACTGGTCAACAACTCGCTGGCCGACCCCGCGCCCTAGTAGGGCACAGTCGAACCTGACGCAATGGTCAGTTCAGCCCGCAAGCGGCGCCACTGCAACAGTTACCGGCAGCCGCGCAGGAGGGTACTTCCGGGTTGCTCAGGGCGCCTCGCTGGACCACGTTGCCGCCGGTAGCCAGTTTATTGACCGGGCTGTCGAGTGGCGTCTGCCCCGGCTCGATGCCGGCGCGGTCACACAACTCGCCCCAGGAATGCAGTACCTCGCTCATGCGGTGGCTGACCTCAACCACCTGATCATTGGTCTGGCAGCGATAATCGTAGGTTGGCATGGATAAACCCCGGGTAATTTCTGCTGCACCAATTATAGCCGAGGGCGTAACTGCGGTTATCAACCCGGTTCAGGACTGGCGCACCCGACAACGCTGGGCTGGCTCTATCCTGCCACATCCTATTGGCCTATCGTGACCCTCGCGCCGGGAGGATAAGTGGCGCTTTGCTGACGGGGCAAACACCATTGCCCGGCCAAGCCTCGCCTTAACGATACAGAAACTGCAGGAGAACTTGTTATGCTGATCGGTGTCCCCAAGGAAATTAAAAACCACGAGTACCGCGTCGGCTTGGCCCCAGCCAGTGTTCGTGAGGCGGTGGCTCACGGTCACGAGGTGTTGGTCCAAAGCAATGCCGGGGCAGGGATCAGCGCATCAGACGACGAGTACCGCGCAGTCGGCGCCAACATTATCAATGACCCAGCTGAGATCTTTGCCAAGGCCGAGATGATCGTCAAGGTCAAGGAGCCGCAGGCCAACGAACGGGTCATGCTGCGCGAAGGCCAGATTCTGTTCACCTACCTGCATCTGGCGCCCGATCCGGCACAGACCGCAGATCTGGTAAAAAGCGGTGCCGTGTGCATCGCCTACGAGACCGTGACCTCACCGCATGGTGGTCTACCGCTGCTCGCCCCCATGTCCAAGGTAGCTGGTCGCATGGCCATCCAGGCCGGAGCCTACTGCCTGGAGCATCCCCACGGAGGCCTGGGTGTATTACTCGGCGGGGTGCCCGGTGTGGATCCAGCCAAGGTGGTGGTGCTAGGCGCTGGGGTCGTTGGCACCCACGCTACCCACATCGCAGTCGGCATGGGTGCCGATGTGTGGGTAATCGACCGCAGTCCCGAAGCGATCGAATCCCACTGGCGACAGTTTGGCCGCACCACCAACTCGGTGTTCTCTACCCGAGATGCCATCGAGCGCCACGTACTAGAGGCCGATCTCGTGATCGGGGGGGTACTGATACCCGGCGCCGCAGCACCCAAACTGGTAACCGCCGAGATGGTGCGGGAGATGAAACCAGGAGCCGTCATCGTCGACGTGGCCATTGACCAGGGCGGTTGCTGTGAAACCTCGCGACCCACCACCCACGCCGAACCCACCTACGTGGTTGACAAGGTAGTGCATTATTGCGTAGCCAACATGCCAGGCGGCGTACCGCGCACTTCCACTTACGCGCTTAACAACGTCACCCTACCCCACGTGCTCACCCTGGCGGATAAAGGCTACCGCCAGGCGCTACTGGATGACCAGCACCTGTGCAAAGGGCTCAATGTCTGCCAGGGTGAAATCACCTGCCGCGAGGTCGCCGAGGACCTCGGTTACGAATATGCCGAGGCACTGGACCTGCTGCGCAATTAACCCATAGCCCCGAACCGCTGCCAGTATTCACACTCAGACACACGCAAGGAACAAGTTATGTCCAGAATGACACCCAGTGAAGCCTTTGTTGAGACTCTGGCGGCGAACGGCGTCAGCGATATCTTCGGCATCATGGGATCGGCCTTCATGGATGCCATGGATATCTTCGAGCCGGCCGGAATCCGCTTCATCCCGGTCGTGCACGAGCAAGGTGCGGCACACATGGCGGACGGCTACGCTCGAGTCAGCGGTCGCCATGGCGTGGCCACCGGTCAGAATGGCCCTGGCATCAGCAACTGCGTTACCGCTATCGCTGCCGCTTATTGGGCGCACTCGCCAGTGGTCATGATTACCCCGGAGACTGGCACCATGGGTATGGGCCTGGGTGGTTTCCAGGAAGCCAACCAGTTACCCATGTTCCAGGAATTCACCAAATACCAGGGGCATGTCAACAACGTCAACCGTATCGCCGAGTACACGGGTCGTTGCTTTGACCGGGCAATGTCAGAGATGGGGCCGACCCAACTCAATATCCCGCGCGATCTTTTCTACGGTGATATCGATGTGGAAATCCCCCAGCCTGTGCGGCTGGACCGTGGGCCTGGCGGTAGCGACAGCCTGGGTCAGGCAGCCGACCTGCTTGCCGGGGCCCGCTTCCCGGTCATCATTGCCGGCGGCGGCGTAGTCATGGCTGACGCGGTGAATGAGTGCCGGCAACTGGCAGAGCGGCTCGCTGCACCAGTGGTCAACAGTTACCTGCATAACGACTCTTTCCCAGCCAGCCATCCGCTGTGGTGCGGGCCGCTGGGCTACCAGGGCTCCAAGGCGGCGATGCATCTCATCAGCCAGGCCGACGTGGTACTGGCACTGGGTACCCGGCTGGGCCCGTTCGGCACCCTGCCCCAGTACGGTATGGAATATTGGCCCGAACAGGCCAAGATCATCCAAATCGATGCCGATCACAAGATGCTGGGCCTGGTCAAGCGGATATCGGTCGGTATCTGCGGCGATGCCGGTGCGGCAGCAACCGCGCTCAATGAACGCCTGGCCGAACGCACGCTTGACTGTGACGCCACTCGCGACGAACGCGCAATGCGCATCCAGACCCACAAAGATGCCTGGGAGAAAGAACTCGACGAATGGGACCACGAGAACGATACCTGGAGCCTTGAGGTGATTGACCAAGCTGGTGAGGGTGACCTGCACCCCCGACAGGTGTTGCGTGAACTTGAGCAAGCGATGCCCGAAAATGCCATGGTTTCCACCGATATTGGCAACATCAACTCGGTGGCAAACAGCTACCTGCGTTTCGAGCAGCCGCGCAGTTTCTTTGCGCCGATGAGTTTTGGCAATTGCGGTTATGCCTTTCCGGCCATCATCGGTGCCAAGGTGGCAGCCCCCGACCGCCCAGCCATCTCCTATGCCGGCGACGGCGCCTGGACCATGAGCATGGTGGAGTTGCTGACCTGCGTGCGGCATCGGATTCCCGTGACGGCAGTGGTTTTCCACAACCGCCAGTGGGGCGCCGAAAAAAAGAATCAGGTGGACTTCTACGGGCAGCGCTTTGTCGCCGCCGAGCTTGAAAGCCAAGACTTCACGGCTATTGCCAGCGCCATGGGTGCTGAGGGCATCAAGGTGAGCCGTTTGGAGGACGTCGGCCCCTCGCTGCAAAAGGCGATAGACGCACAGATGAACGCGGGAGTGACCACCGTGGTCGAGATCATGTGTACCCGCGAGTTGGGTGATCCATTCCGCCGAGATGCGCTGAGTAAACCAATTCGGTTCCTCAATAAGTACAAGGATTACGTTTAGCAGGAACCGGCTACGGCCGTCGCGGCAGTGGACCGACCAAAGCCTGGCTTAGCCTATCATACCTGCTATGCTGAGTAAGACCGCCGTCGAGTGCCCACAACGCCTGCTGGCCATGACGCAAGCGCTGGCGCCCGTGCGCACTGCCGTGGTCGGCGCCGGCACACCACTGGTGCTCGCTGGGGTGCGCGCGGCGGTCGAACACGAAATCGTGGAGCCCGTACTGATCGGTGAACGCCAAGAGATCGTCCGTGCCGCGCGGAAGATCGACTGGCCGGTGGCCGACTTCGAGATCGTAGCGGCCGCGGATGAGGCTAGCGCCGCGCTGGCTGGAGCCGGACTCGCCCGCAACGGTAGCGTCAATATGGTGCTCAAGGGGCATATCCACAGCGACACTTTCATGCACCCGTTGGTAGCCCGGGACAGTGGTATCCGCAATCAGCGGCGCCTTTCCCATGTTTTTCACATGACCATAGCGGGAAATGACCAGCCGCTGTTGATCACCGACGGCGCAATCAACGTGGCACCCGATGTCGAGGGCCGAGTGGCAATTGTGAAAAATGCCGTCGACCTGGCCCACGCGCTGGGCTGTCAGCGGCCGAAGGTTGCGCTGCTGGCGGCCTCGGAAGAGATCACCGAGGCCATGCCGGTAACCCTGGAGTGCCGCGAGATCGCCGAGCGCTGCAGCGCCAGTGGCATCGCGGCTGACGTCTGGGGCCCGCTCGCACTTGACAACATTGTCTCGGCCTCAGCCGCCCGGCTCAAAGGCATCAACCACCCGGTAGCCGGCCAGGCGAACATCATTGTAGTGCCAACCATTGAGGTCGGTAACGCCCTGTTCAAAATGATGGTCTATTTGCTGGGCGCCTGTGCGGCCGGCATCGTGGTCGGTGGCAACGTGCCGGTACTGCTGACCAGCCGCGCCGACCCGCCGCCAGCGCGACTCGCCAGCACCGCACTCGGAGCCATCCTCGCCCAAGCGCAACTTGCCGCTTGATTGTTCTATCGATAATTACCGTGCGCACTATGCTGGGTAGCAGTAGGCAAGAAACTTGCCCTCAAGGGAGCAAGACAAGTTTTCCGGGGTAGCGTTTGCAGGCGAAGTCCTCCTGCGCCGTCGCGATATCACGCAAGCTATAGGTCTTGGAAATCAACGGCCGCACCGAGCCTCGGTTGATCAGACTGATAAGATCGGCGAATACCTCTTTCGGCTGGTAGGTACAGCCGAATATCGTCAGGTCCTGCAGATAAACCGTGCGCAGATCCGTTTCGACAATCGGCCCGGCAATAGCGCCTGCGGTCGCGTAGCGCCCGCCGGGTATCAACGCCTCCAGCAGTGCGCCAAAGCGGCTGCCGCCAACCACGTCGATCACCACCGTAAAGGCCTGTACAGTTGGGGTTTGATCTCGCCCGATCACGGCAACAGCCCCGGCTGCAAGAACACTGTCAGCCTTGGCGGGCGAACTCATTCCGGTCACCTTGGCCCCTTTCAATTTCGCCAGTTGCACCGCCGCCAGTCCCACACCACCCGAAGCGCCGGTAATTAGAACCCGGTCTTGCGCACCAACTCTCGAACGGGTCAGGAGGGTAAGCGCAGTACCGTAGGCACAAGGCATCGCGCCAATTTCTATATCGGACAATGGTGAGGAACTAACGTCGAAAAGCTGCCTTGCAGGCACCTTACAAAATTGTGCAAATGTCCCGTCCAGGTCCGACCCCAGCACTTCGAACCGCCTGGGAGCATCCTCAGTTGGGTTCGGCTGATTGATCGGGCAAGTCACCCGCATGCCAGGCTTGAACTCCGTTACACCTTTACCCAGCAATACGACTTCGCCACAAAGGTCTCCACCTTGAATCAGTGGAAACGGCAGTGCCCCAGCCCAGCCACCGCTATCAATTTCCTCGTCGCCGACCTCAGCCGTGGCAACAGTAACATCCTTGGAGTACCAACCAATCCGCGTGTTGATATCGGTGTTATTAACCCCGGCGGCCAACACCCGCGCCAGCACTTCCCCAGGTCGGGGCAGAGGCACAGGAATGGTCTCGTTCCAGACGAGTTGATCCGGTCCACCATGGCCAATCAACTGTACGCCATACATGGTTTGAGGCAGAGCCATCACACCTGACTGCTTTTCCATTTGAGCAGACTCCAGATCTTGAATAACTAAACACCGCAAAAACTACAGCTATTTAGCTACCCAAGATATCACTTCCTTCCACTCGCCTTTCTACGGCGCATGCTGTAGACATTACTTCCCGTTGGCTTCAGTGCAACCAATCGGGCGTCATTCAATTTGCCGGTACAGCCAGACCGCGGCCATCAGAAACACCACTGTCGGTAGTGTCGCCCCGGCAATAGGCGGCAGGTTGTAGACCAGCACGATATAGCCCAGTACCTTGTTGGCGGCAAAAAAGACCATACCGATCATGATTCCGATAAACAGGTTCCGGCCCATGCCGCCCGCGCGCAGATTGCCGAACACAAACGGTATCGCCAGTATCAGCATCACACCCATCGACAGCGGCAGCACCAGTTTCGACCAGTAGGCCAGTTCGAAGTGCCGGGTATCCTGGCTATTGGCAGCAAGGTGACCGATGTAGTGGCGTAACTGCCCGATGGACAGCTGCTCGGGCTGCACCAAGAAAATTGACATCATCTGCGGGGTCACCGGCGTGTACCAGCACGCCCGCAAATCTGGATCTGGATCTGGATCAACCCGGCCCTGCTCATCGATGGTTGTCTGTTGCACCTGCTGCAGATGCCAATGCTCGCCAGCGTCTTGGTCGCACTCATCCCTGACTGATGCGGCAGGCTTCTTCAAACGATCATCATCTATAGAACGTTCGTGAGGGCGGCCAATGTCGGCGCTGAGCAACAAACGTAATTGGTCAGCGCCATCAAACTCGAAGATTCGCACATCCTGTAGCGTCAGATCCGGTAGCACCTCACCAATGTTCACGTACATGTTTTTGTCCCGCATCCACAGGCCGGAATTGCCCTTGCGTTCGATGCTGCTTTCCAGTGCTACGGCACGGACACGCTGGGCCATGGTCTCGCTCCTGGGGGCCACGAACTCCCCAATGACAAGCGCAAGCACCGCCAGTACCACGCCCAATTTCAGCGCCGCTACGGTAATCTGTGAAATGGAGATTCCACTTGAGCGCATCACGATCAGTTCCGAGCCAAGCGCCAGCAGGGAAAGGCCGAGGATCGCCCCCAGCAGTACCGCCATCGGAAAGACCTCGTAGATGATGCGCGGCGTACTCAGCAGCACGAACCACATCGCATCCCGCAGACCATAGCGCCCGGTGCCCAGGTAAGAGATCTGGTCGACGAAAGTGACGAACATGAAGATACCGGCCAGCACGCTCATCACCAACAGCACCTGGTTGAGGATGGTCCGGCAGAGATAAAGGTCGAGCAGTCGCATCGTGGCTCACCCAGCGCTCTTGCGTGATGGCAAGGACAGCAGCGGCCGGTCGTTGGCCCGACGCCAGAACAGGTAAGCACCGGCCAAGCCAAACAGGCCGTGCAGCAGCCACAGGCCGGTGAGCGCGCCCGCCCCGCCCTGGCGCAGACCAGCAATACCTATCCCCACCATATTGGTGTAGACAAAGTAAATCACCAGGGCCCAAAAGAGGGGTAGCAGGCGCCGCTCACGGGGGTTGACCCGTCCCAGTGCCAGGGCAAAAAGCATTAATACCGGCAGCACCACGATCTTGGAGATGCGCCACCACCATTCGGAGCGCTTGAGCGCCCCTTTTTCCTGCCAGAGGTCGAATGTGCGGTAACCCTTCAGCGGAGGAGCGTACTTGCCAACTGGCCGTTCCTTAACGCGCATGGTGTAGGTCGAAAAAGTGATGGCCCGGTATTCGGTTTCTCCGGGAGATCCCTCGTAGCGCACACCGTTTTTCAACTCCAGAGACATGGCGCCGGTCTGCGGATCCACTTTTCGGTGGGCAGTCTTCGCCAGCACCACACCCTCCCGACCAGCATCACGGCCCCAGGCAAAAACACCTTGGGCAGTTTGCGTCTGCTCGTCAAAACTTTCGACAAAATAAACCCCCTTGCCACCACGGGATCCCAGAAACACCCCTGGGATCACTCCGACTATCTCGTTGCGACTTTTGAACTCGTGCTCGATGGTGCCAACCGCTCGCACTGCCATAGGTGCGATAAAAAGCGAGAAGCCGCCAACGATCACTATTCCCACCAGCAGCAGGAACGCGGCTGGCCGCAACAACTGGCTAAGACCTACTCCGGAAGCCGCCATGATGGTCATTTCGTTGTCCCGGCTCCAGCGTCCCAATACCATCAGCACCGCCACGTACAGCATCAGCGGCAGGATGACATCCAGATAGGAGATGATTTTCAGAAAAAGCAGCAGAAAGATGCTGTCTATGGGAATGATGCCCTCAGCGGCCTGGCTCAAGAAACCGAGCGCGCGGATCACGAAGAAAATGCAGAACATCACGGCGGTAACAGCACCGCTGGTCAATAGGACCTCCCGGATCAGTGCTCTGTGCAGGATCATAACCAGCCGGGATACGTATTCTTTGACATCGCCTTGAAGGTGCTACCACAATAGCGCCCCATTTTACGTGAATCGATGCCGGTTATGCAGCCTGGTCAGGAGCCGTCCCCTGTTCGCTGCAGCAGCAACCTTCACCCAGCCACTGGATAATAGAGAAGCGATGAAATTTTCCGTAACGACCAATGACGCGATTAGCGCCCGCTGCGACTGCCTGGTTATCGCGGTACATGACAATGGCAGGTTGTCCGCTTGCGCCAGTAAAGCAGACCGTGCCAGCAAGGGCCTGGTTACCCGCCTGCTGAAACAGAAAGACATCAGTGCCAAACCTGGCAGCACGCTGATGGTACCAGCGCCTCAGGAGATGGCGGCCAGCCGCCTGCTGCTGGTTGGACTGGGAGACAAACCCGACGTTGACGATTTCGCTGCGGCTGCGGCAGCCGCGGCCCGCTCTCTCTGTAGGAGTCCAACCCGCAAGGCGGTGATTACTTTAGCTGAGATTGCGGTTGCAAATTGCGACCCGCGCGCTCGCGCGCGGTTAGTGGTCGAAGCGCTCGCTGTGGCAGCGTATAGATTTGACCAACTGAAAAGCTCCAACAACAAAAATGACAAATCCGGACTGGTGCGCGTAACACTGACGGCTCGCACGACTGCGGCCACGGCTGCCAGGCGCGGTGTTGGTGAAGCCCAGGCTATCGCCAACGGCGTTCACCTGGCCCGGGACCTCGGTAACCTACCCGGCAACATCTGCACGCCCAGTTATCTTGCGCGGCGGGCCCGACAGTTGGGGCGCAGCCACGGCTTGCGGGTGAGCGTGCTCGACGAGGCTCGCATGAAAGCGCTTAAGATGGGCGCCCTGCTGTCAGTGTCGCGCGGCAGTCGCGAACCGGCCCGCTTGATCGTCATGGAACACCGCGGCGGCAAGCGTGGTGAGGCGCCGGTGGTGCTGGTCGGCAAGGGTCTCACTTTTGATGCCGGCGGCATCTCTTTGAAGCCTGCTGCCAGCATGGACGAGATGAAATACGACATGTGCGGTGGTGCCAGCGTCTTCGGGGCCCTGCTGGCGGCGGCCGAGCTCAAGTTGCCGCTAAACGTAGTTGGCATTGTGCCAAGCAGCGAAAACCTGCCCGACGGTGCCGCCAACAAGCCCGGCGACATCGTCACCAGTATGTCGGGCAAAACCATCGAAATTCTCAATACCGACGCCGAAGGCCGACTCATCCTATGCGACGCTTTGAGTTACGCTGAACGCTACAAGCCGGATACGGTCATCGATATCGCCACCCTGACCGGGGCCTGCGTGATTGCACTGGGACAACCGGCCACGGGACTTTTCGTCAACCAGGACGGTCTTGCCAAAGAGTTGCTCGCCGCCGGTGACGAGGCGCGCGACCGCGCCTGGCAACTGCCGCTATGGAAAACCTACCAAAAGCAGTTAAAGAGCCCGTTCGCCGATATCGGCAATATTGGTGGACGCTCGGCCGGCGCCATCACGGCTGCCTGCTTTTTGTCGCGCTTCACCGAGGGCATGCGCTGGGCTCATCTGGATATCGCTGGTACCGCCTGGAAGTCGGGCGCGGGCAAAGGCGCCACTGGGCGGCCGGTGCCGTTGCTGTGCCGCTTCCTGATCAACCGGGCCGGGGCGCGCTAAGGCGTCAGGCGGCATGACAGCACGGGTAGATTTTTACGTACTCGAAAGTGATGTGCCGGACGGACGGCTGCGGCTTGCCTGCCGGGTTACCGAGAAAGCCTACCGCGCAGGTCACCGAGTGTATCTCCGGGCTGGCAGCAGAGACGAGATCAGCGTGCTAGACGCTCTGCTGTGGACTTTCTCCCAAAGCAGTTTCGTACCACACGCTCTGGCCGGAACAAATACCGTAACAACCCCAGTGCTGATCGGCCATGGGGCGCCCGACCCAGCCGCCGCCGAGGTGGTCGTATCAGTAGCCAACGAGCCGGTTGTGGGTTTCTCGGACTTTGCCCGAATCGCGGAGGTGGTCGGCGGCAAAGCCTCGGAAAAGGCCTCAGGGCGACAACGTTTTCGCTTCTACCGCGAACAGGGTATTGAACCGGAGACCCATCCGGTCAGATTGTAACTGCCAATAGCGTTCTGTCATGGCCAGGAATAAGGACAAAAGTGCGTTGATCCGAGAACTGCGCGCGCTGGGCCGGCTGATCGACCCGGCTCCAAGCGGCGACGACTTAACCGATAACCCGCCGCCGCCCGGGTTTGAAGTTCCGGTTCTCACCGAGATCGTCGAATCACCAACGCCAACCACCTTTGACATGTTCGAGTCGCCGGCCGTAGCCACCCAAGCCGCGGACAATGCTGACTGGGTACCGCCGCTGCGTTCCGATAATCAGGCTCCGACAACGTTTCGCGCTGACACACCAACACCAATTCCGCCTTTGCAATCACCGGCACCGGCAGACACAGCTATCGATGAGCTCAGCCACGAACTGCTGCGCCTGATCGAGAAACGCCTGCACCGACACACTGGCGAATCGCTGGACGAGGCCTTGCGTGACCAACTCAGCCGTGACATCAGGGGACAACTTGTGCCCTGGCTGAAAGGCGAATGAGTACCCGCCGTTGCCAACCCAGAGTGCCTGCAGACACGCAGTTACCCTATACTTTGGCGCTTTGTAAACTTCCCGGTTTGGTAAGTGTTAATCCAGCCAACGGGTTCACCCATGGACGATCATGACCGTAGATGACCTCAGCAAAACCTACGATCCCCACGCCATAGAGCAATCACTGTACGGCGAATGGGAAAGCCGTGGCTACTTTGCCCCACGGGGTACTGAAAACCCCTACTGCATTGCCATACCACCGCCGAACGTGACTGGCAGTCTACATATGGGGCATGCGTTTCAGGACACGGTCATGGACGCGCTGATTCGCTATCAGCGGATGCGTGGTAACCGTACTCTCTGGCAAGCTGGGACCGACCATGCAGGTATTGCGACGCAAATGGTGGTGGAGCGCCAGCTAGAAGCCCAGGGCAAGACCCGCCACGACCTCGGCCGGGAGGCGTTTATAGAGAAGATCTGGCAGTGGAAAAAAGAGTCTGGCGGCGCCATCACCCGCCAACTGCGACGGATGGGAGCGTCACTGGACTGGAGCCGAGAGCGCTTCACCATGGACGAAGACCTCTCCCATGCGGTGCGTGAAGTGTTCGTCCGCCTGTACCAAGAAGATCTCATCTACCGTGGCAAACGGCTGGTGAACTGGGATCCGGTACTGCACACTGCGCTATCGGACCTCGAGGTCATTTCGGAAGAAGAGAACGGCCACCTCTGGCACCTGAGCTATCCCCTGGCCGATGACAACGGTGCCCTGATCGTCGCCACCACCCGGCCGGAGACGATGCTGGGTGATACAGCAGTGGCGGTACACCCCGAAGATGAGCGCTACCGGCACCTGATAGGTGCGGCGGTGATGCTGCCGCTTGCCAACCGTGAGATTCCGGTAATTGCTGACGATTACGTGGATCCGGAGTTCGGGACCGGCTGCCTCAAAATCACGCCAGCACATGATTTCAACGATTTTGAAGTGGGCGCCCGGCACGGTCTCACGCCAATCAACATCCTCGATTCCAGCGGCGCCATCGACCTGCCGGGTTCCGACTACCACGGCATGGATCGCTTCGCTGCGCGCGAGCAGATCGTGGCTGACCTCGAAGCACAGGGCCTAGTAGAAACAATCGAGGATCACATCCTGATGGTGCCCCACGGTGACCGCTCGCACTCGGTAGTAGAGCCCTTCCTCACTGACCAGTGGTTCGTCCGCACCCAACCATTGGCGCAACCTGCGATCAAGGCTGTTGCGAACGGCGATATCCGCTTCGTGCCCGAAAACTGGAATCGCACCTACTTCGAGTGGATGAACAACATCCAGGATTGGTGCATCTCGCGTCAGATCTGGTGGGGTCATCGCATACCGGCTTGGTACGATGACGAGGGCAATATCTTCGTCGCCTGTGACGAACAAGATGCCCAGCGCCAGGCACAAGACAAACACGGCCGTGAGGTCACCCTGCGCCAGGATGAGGATGTACTCGACACCTGGTTCTCCTCCGCACTGTGGCCGTTCTCCACCCTGGGCTGGCCGCGGCAAACCCAGGAACTCGAGACCTTCTATCCCACCAGCGTCCTGGTTACGGGCTTTGACATCATCTTCTTCTGGGTCGCGCGAATGATTATGTTCGGGCTCAAGTTCGCAGGCGGTGTACCCTTTGCCGAGGTCTACGTGCATGGTCTGGTGCGTGACGCCGATGGACAGAAGATGTCCAAGTCCAAGGGCAACGTGCTGGACCCATTGGATCTGATCGACGGGATTGACCTCGATGCACTGGTGGCTAAACGCATTGCCGGCCTCATGCAGCCGCAGATGGCGAAACGGATCGAGGGTGCGACCCGCCGCCAGTTTCCCCAGGGCATCCCCTCCTATGGCACTGATGCGCTGCGTTTCACCTTTGCCAGCCTTGCTACCCAGGGGCGTGACATCCGCTTCGACTTGGGCCGGATAGAGGGCTTTCGCAATTTTTGCAACAAACTCTGGAATGCGGCCCGCTTCGTGATGATGAATACCGAGTCATTGACGGACAACGCCTTGGCGGAATACCAAACCGGATCCGCCGAGCGTTGGATCATCGGGCGGCTACACCAGGTCTCGGACAGTATCGCCGGGTCGATGGGCGACTATCGGCTGGACCAAGTGGCCCAGTTATTGCACTCGTTCATCTGGGACGAGTACTGCAGCTGGTACCTGGAGATAGCGAAAATCGAACTGGCTGACCCGAACCTTTCGCCGGCACACAAAACCGGTATCCGCCAAACCCTAGTCGACGTGCTGGAGACCTCACTGCGCCTGGCTCATCCGATCATGCCGTTCATCTCAGAAGCCTTATGGCAAAAGCTGCAGCGACGAACTACTGCCACCGGTGATTCGATTATGGTCCAGCCCTACCCGATAGCTGACCCGGAAGTGATCGACCCCGCAGCCATGGCGGACATGGCCTGGGTGCAGACACTGGTTAGTGGACTGCGCAATATCCGCGGTGAGATGAATATCGAACCGCGTCAGCGACTGCCGGCATTGCTGCAGGGCGGTAACGACACCGACCGTCAGCGCGCAGACACATTCCACGCGCTACTGCTGGAATTAGGCCGCCTCGAGAGTCTGGACTACATATCCGGACAGGGCGAGCCCCCCAAGAGCGCCACCGCGCTCGTGGGTGAAATGAAAATCCTGGTGCCCATGGGCTCACTGATTGACCGTGACGCCGAACTCAAGCGCCTCACCCGAGAGATCGACAAACTGGACGGCGACCTCAAGCGCTGCCAAGAGAAACTCGCCAACCAGGATTTCCTCTCACGAGCACCACAGAAAATTGTTGCTAAGGAGCGTGTGCGCGCCGGCGACCTGACCCACTCCATCGAGGAGTTGCAAGCGCAGCAGCAGCGGATTCGCACACTCTGACGCGCCCATCCCGCACCTGCGATCATTATCCGGCCGCTACCGCCACCATCGCCACCGCTGCGGTCTCGGTCCGCAAGACACCGGTACCAACCGCCACACAAGCGCTGCCAAGGGACTTCAAATCAGCCTGCTCAGGTGGCGTAAATCCCCCTTCAGGCCCCACCAACAGCCAGCAGGGTGAGGCTGTGACCGCGTCCACGCCGGGAAACGCCCGAGCCAGAGGATCAGTACCGACCATGGCCAATAACACCAGGCATTCTGGCGTCGCCCCCCGAGCGGCCAGTTGTCGAGGCGCCAGTGGTGGGTGCAACACCGGCAGCCAAGGCCGATGGCTTTGCTTGCAGGCCTCGATGAGCGTTCGCTGCCAGCGCTCAAATGCCTTGTTTGAGGCCTGGCTGACGCTGTGCTCGCAGATCAACGGGGTAAAGTCAGTCATACCAAGCTGGGTTGCCATATCGAGCATTACCCCCTGGCGGTCACCCTTGGGCAGGGCGCTGAAAAGATGGATCTGGGCCGGTGGTAGTGGGTGCACGTGATGCTGACCCAGCGCCACCGTCACGCCAGTTGGCCGTTGACTGGTATCAGCGATACAACCTTCGGCCACCCGGCCGGCACCATCAAACAAGGTGAGGGTATCGCCGATTTTAAGGCGCCGCGCGCGCAACGCATGGTGTGCCTCGCTAACCGGCAATGCTACTTGCACCCCGGCACCGGCTAAGCCGGGACAATAGAACCAAAACGAGTCGATCATGAGCTGCCTGCCAGGTAGACATCGTAGCGGACTGCACGGCCGGCATGGGTTAGATCAGGCGGGCCGCCGAGTGCCGGCGCATGCCGAGGTCTTTTCACCACCACCCGCTTGAGTGCCCGCTCCCGGGCGAGCCTTGCCAACACTGCTGCGTCATTGTCATCTCCCACTAATGCTCGCAGCATAAGCTGAGCCTTGCATGAGCGCGCGCTTTTTTGCTGATGGCTCGGAAACATTGGATCTAGAAACACCACGTCAGCTGGTGGCAAGGTTGTCAGCAGATACCGGCTATCGCCGGTGATCACGCTAAGGCCTGCATTAGGCTGGCACGACAAAAAGCGCGGTGCTGCATCTGCTAGCAGCTCGGCAACCACGGTCGAGCGCTCGATCGCAACGACCCGCTTGCCGCGATGTGCGAAATCGAAAGCATCGAACCCGAAGCCGGCTGTGGCGTCGATAATGGTGCAGCAATGCCGACCAAGTGCCCGCGCGATGAGGTCGCGGCCGCTCGGCACAGTTCGGCGTCGAGCCGGGTCGAGCCACAGCGCCCGGGTACCAGGTTGGCCCTGGTCCTTGAGGGTCAACCCCCCGGAATGCACTTGTAGCAGGAAACGGTAAACTTCACTCCGCGCCTCGGCCAGCGGCAGCGCCAACCGTTCGGCCAGCGCCGCGGCCTTCCCAGCCAGAGCGGACTCCATGGGCACAACGGCGGTAGTATTCCCTTTCGGCTGCATGGGCGCTTTGACAGCGGCTGGCGGTTGGGCTACAAACAATAACACCGACGATTCTAAACAACAGTCAGGCTAACTATGGGATTTCTTGACGGCAAGCGAGCATTGATCACGGGTGTTGCGTCCAATCGCTCCATCGCCTGGGGCATCGCCCAGGCTATGCACCGCGAGGGCGCAACGTTGGCCCTCACTTACCAGAACGACAAGTTGCAGCCCCGAGTCGAACAGTTTGCGCAGGACCTGGACTCGCAGATCGTGCTGCCTTGCGACGTCGGCAGCGACGACGAAATCGAGGCCGTGGCAACGGCCCTGGCCGAACACTGGGACCATCTCGACATCCTGGTGCACTCGATCGGCTTTGCGCCGCGCGAACAACTCGAGGGTCTGTTCCTGGACTCGGTCACCCGGTCCGGTTTCAACACCGCCCACGAGATCAGTTCCTTCAGTTTTGCTGCGTTGGCACGGGCCACACGCCCGCTCATGCAAGCCGGTGGCGCCATGCTGACGCTTAGTTACATCGGCTCGGAGCGCTCCATGCCGGGCTATAACGTGATGGGCTTAGCCAAAGCCAGCCTCGAGGCCAACGTGCGATACCTGGCCCAGTCATTGGGGGGCGAGGGTATCCGCGTTAACGGCATCTCGGCCGGACCGATCCGGACACTGGCGGCATCTGGCATCCGCGGCTTCAGGAAAATGATGAACTTCTACGAGCACACTGCGCCGCTGGGACGGGGTGTAACTATCGAGGAAGTCGGCAACACAGCCGCATTCCTGTGCTCGGACCTTGCCTCGGGCATCACCGGAGAGATTACCTACGTCGATGCTGGCTTCAACACTGTAGGTATCAGCCCGCATTTTGCTGATCAGGCTTAAGGCGACTGCTGCAGCATCGGGTTCAAAGTTTGTCGTCGTAGATGCTCACGTCTGCATCCGCCCGCAGGGTGCGGTTGACCTCGGCAAAGAGCTCCTCACCGCGGCGGGTAAGCAACAACTGGGCAACCTCTTCCCGTTCGGCCGAACTCACCGCGGCCGGATTTCCCGCCTCGACCCGCTCAAGCCTATACACCAGATAATGGCTGGTATCTAGCCGCAGACCGCCGTAACCCGCCACCCCGGGAGCCGGTACCGGTGCCGAAAAAACAGCCTCGACCACCGCCTGCTCCAGCGGTTCGCTGGCAGCGCCCATATCCTGCGGTAACTCCCGCGCTTCTAGGCCGCCGTCAGCAAGAACTTGTGCCCAGTCGGCGCCATTCCGGACGCGCTCGACCATAACGCTGCCTGCAGCTTCTAGGTCCACCCCGGCTGCTGCCTCGCGCAATTGCCGACCGATCGATTCATGTACCTCTGCCAGTGACTGGCGTCGTCGCTCCCGGTGATCTCTCACATGGACGGCGACCAGGGTATCGGCGTCAACCTCGAGCATCTCGCTATTCAGTTGATCTACCAGCACCTCGGTGCTAAAAGCCGCCTCGCGCACCACGCCGGACGCAGCGATACCAGTGCCTGATTCACGCGAGAACCACTCGCTGTGCCGCACCTCGAGCTCGAGCGCCTCAGCCCCTGGCTCCAGCGAATCGGGCTGCTCGTAGACGATGTTTTGGAATTCCTCGGCCAGTACCACGAACCGCTCCTCGGCTTCGCGTCGGCGCAACTCGTCCTCAATCTCGCCATGCACCTCGGCAAAGGTCTCGACCCGTGTCAGGGTCAGGTCGACCAGTTTGATTACGTGCCAGCCGTACTCGGTCCGTACCGGGTCGCTGATCTCGCCCCTGGCGAGGGCAAAGACCGCCTCCTCGAACGCTTCTGCCATGGTACCGGGGCGAATGAGCCCGAGGTCACCGCCGCGCCTGGCCGAGCCCGGGTCATCGGAGTGTGCTTGTGCCAGGGCTGCAAAATCTTCGCCATCTCGGGCCCGTTTGACCAGCGCCGCAGCCTTCTCGCGGGCACTCACCACAGCCGCTTCGCCCGCCGCGGCCGCTAACGCAATCAAAATATGGCGGGCGCTGCGGCTGCCAGGCAGCGAGAAGCGCTCCGGGTTCTCGTCAAAAAAATGCCTGGCCGCGGCTGGTTCGACTTCGATCTCGGCGGCAAGATCCGCCACCGACAATCGCAGGTAATCCACCTGCACCTCGGCCGGTGCGAAATATCCATCCGGATTGCTCTCATATTGGTCCTGGATGGCATCTTCGGTAACTATTGCGGCATCCCGGAAAAGCGCAATATCCAGCAAAGCATAACTGGCGATACGCTTCTGTCCCAGTAACTGCAAGGCCTGGTCCACCGCCGCGTCGGTGACGAACGCAGTTTGGCTCAGCCCGGCCAGCAACTGCTCTAGCGCACCCTGCTGGCGCTGCTGCTGCTCGAATCCCTCCACTGAAAGGCCCGCGTTACGCACCAGCATCTCGTAACGCTGCTGGTCGAAAGCACCGTCGCTCTGGAATGCCGGCATCGATCGAATTCGACTCGCCAGCTGCTGGTCGGTTAGCCGAAAACCCCGGCGATGCAGGTAGTCGGCCTGCAGGTTCCGGTCGATCAGTGACTCCAGCACCTGCCGTTTGAAAGCCAGGGTTGCGAAATACTCCGCATCGACGTTACGACCCATGAGCTGGACCAGTGATCGGCGCTGGTCAGCAAGTGCTTGCTGGTAGACCTGCTGTTCTATATCAATGCCGTTAGCGGTCGCGACTACAACCTTGGCAGCGCCTTCGAAGTAGGAGTTGATGCCCCACAGGGCAAAAGGAATGGTAATCAGGATAACTATGGCCCAGGCAATCCAGCCAGTTGCTTTTTCCCTGATTGTTGTCAACATAATCGGGTTTTCCTCTGCTTGGACCCCAAGGCGGCAAATAAAAAGGCCAGGCGAGGGCGCTGATCACGCATCTGCCTGGCCTTGTCTTCAGTGGCGGAGCGGACGGGACTCGAACCCGCGACCACCGGCGTGACAGGCCGGTATTCTAACCAACTGAACTACCGCTCCGGAATTTCTTGATGGAAAGCCCGCAGAATCTGCCTCTACGGACCTTTGGTGGGTGCTGCGGGGTTCGAACCTGCGACCTTCGCCTTGTAAGGGCGACGCTCTCCCAACTGAGCTAAGCACCCCGAAAAAGGGGGCGCTAGTTTAAGGCATCCTTTAAGCCTTTGCCAGCCTTGAACTTGGGCGCTTTGGACGGCGCGATATAGATGCTTTCGCCGGTACGTGGATTGCGGCCGGTGCGCGCCGCACGTGCACTGACCGAGAAAGTGCCGAACCCGACCAGTTGAACCTGTTCGCCCCGCTGCAGGGCCGAAGTGATACTACCGAGGACTGCTTCAACCGACGAGGCGGAGTCCGTCTTACTCAAACCGGCTGCGGCTGCTACAGCATCAATGAGATCAGCTTTGTTCATGTTTAATCCCCTTGTTCAGTCGTGATAACTAACCGCCTAGCGCAAGAATCATGAGACCTTCGGCGGTACGTGTGTTGCTAGATCATTGCTCGCTCCTGCCAGCGCCTTTTAGCGCAAAACCCTTATACCAAGGGCAAAAATTGGGTGTCAACTGTCCTGGCTCCAGTTCCGATTCGGGCGACGGCCGACGGGCGCTCTGTAAAATTAGTTTCTACAGTAAAAGTATGGCCTAAATTATTAATAAACAGGAAAAAATGACAACACCCGATAGGCGATTAGCGCACTGATCGGCGATTTCGAGAAAAGGTTTTTTCAGCAACAGCACAAAATGCTGGCGCCCGGCAACATCAGTGGGTACGTGCGCCTTCCCGATCGGCTGGTTTCTTGCGGCCCTTGCCAGTCGGCGCAGTTCCCTCACCGCCTTTAGGACGTGGCATTTTTTCGAGCGCCACCGCAAAAACCTCGTCGATCCAGCGTACCGGAATGATCTCGAGGCCACCCTTGATGTTCTTGGGAATCTCGATCAATTCCTTCGCGTTTTCCTCCGGGATCAGTACCGTGTCGATGCCGCCACGGTGGGCCGCCAACAACTTCTCTTTGAGGCCGCCGATTGGTAACACTTCACCGCGCAGAGTGATTTCCCCGGTCATAGCAACATCCGAACGGATCGGGATACCGGTAATAGCAGAGATCATCACTGTACACATGCCAATGCCGGCACTCGGGCCATCCTTGGGCGTGGCGCCCTCGGGCACGTGAATATGTATGTCCTGTTTCTGGTAGAAATCGACCTCGATTCCGTACTGGGCCGAACGCGTGCGCACTACCGATATGGCCGCTTGAATAGACTCCTGCATCACGTCTCCAAGCTTGCCGGTAAAACTATGCTTGCCCTTGCCCGGCATCACCGCCGCTTCCATGGTGAGCAGTTCCCCGCCAACCTCGGTCCAGGCTAGGCCGGTAGCTTGGCCGACTCGGTTTCGCTCCTCGGCCCGCCCATAGCGATAGCGCCTGACGCCGAGGTACTTCTCAAGACTGCGTGATGCGATCGAGACCTTGGTTTTCTTCTGGGTAAGCAGTAATTCCTTAGCTACCTTACGGCAGATCTTGGCGATCTCTCGCTCGAGAGCACGGACACCGGCCTCGCGGGTGTAATAGCGCACGATGTTGACCAGCACCTGCTTGTTGATGCGGATCTCGTGGTCCTTGAGGCCATTGTTGGCAATTTGTTTCGGCACGAGGTAACGCGTAGCAATGTTAATCTTTTCGTCCTCGGTGTAGCCCGAGATACGAATGACCTCCATCCGGTCTAACAGCGGCGAGGGGATGTTGAGAGTGTTCGCCGTAGCGATAAACATAACCTCCGACAAGTCGTAATCAACCTCGAGGTAGTGGTCGCCGAATTTATGATTCTGCTCGGGGTCCAGCACCTCGAGCAGCGCCGACGAAGGGTCACCGCGAAAATCCATCGACATCTTGTCGACCTCGTCGAGCATGAACAGCGGATTGCGGGTGCCCTTCCTGGCCATGTTCTGGATGATCTTGCCCGGCAGCGAGCCGATGTAGGTGCGCCGGTGGCCACGAATCTCGGCCTCGTCGCGCATACCACCCAGCGACATGCGCACGAACTTACGATTGGTGGCATTGGCTATCGACTCACCCAACGAGGTCTTGCCCACGCCCGGTGGACCCACCAGGCACAGAATTGGCCCTTTGACCTTGTTGATGCGCTGCTGCACTGCGAGGTACTCGAGAATGCGCTCTTTGACCTTCTCCAGGCCGTAGTGGTCCGCCTCAAGTGTCACCTCAGCCCGAGCCAGGTCCTTTGATATACGACTGCGTTTCTTCCAGGGCACCTGCAGCAACCAGTCGATGTAATTGCGCACTACCGTGGCCTCGGCCGACATGGGCGACATCATGCGCAGTTTTTTCAGTTCCGATTCGGCCTTCTCCCTGGCCTCCTTGGGCATGCCGGCTTTGTCTACCTTCTGCTGCAGTTCTTCCATCTCGTTCGGAGCGTCGTCCATTTCCCCAAGCTCTTTCTGGATGGCCTTCATCTGCTCGTTCAGGTAGTACTCGCGCTGACTCTTCTCCATCTGCTTCTTGACCCGGCCACGCAGGCGTTTCTCCACTTGCAGCAGGTCGATCTCTGAATCCATGATGCCGAGGATGTGCTCAAGACGCTCGCGAGCGTTCCCGATCTCGAGAATCTTCTGCTTGTCGTCGTTGCGCAAGGTCAAGTGGGCAGCGACGGTATCGGCCAACCGACCCGGGTCATCGATTCCGGTGAGGGAGGTAAGCACTTCGGGCGGGATCTTTGAGTTGAGCTTGACGTACTGCTCAAACTCGGTGGTGATGGCCCGTATCAGCACCTCGCCTTCGCGATCCTCGAGTTCCCCCTCCTGCACAGGTGCCGCATCTATTACGAAACTTTCCTCGGTCTCGACATAGTTGACGATAGCAGCACGTGAGACACCCTCGACCAGCACTTTGACGGTGCCGTCTGGCAGTTTCAGCAGTTGCAAGATGTTGGCGACCGCGCCGATACCGAAAATATTTTCGGGCGCGGGATCGTCGTCCGCAGCGTCATGCTGGGCAGCCAGAAAAATCTGCTTGCCCGCCTGCACGGCTTCCTCCAGCGCCTTGATGGACTTCTCTCGGCCTACGAACAGCGGGATAACCATGTGTGGAAACACCACGACATCCCGCAGCGGTAACATATGGTAGCGGGTGCGGGGAGTGATCTCGTCGTTCGGTATCTGTTCGCTCATCTTTCGGTTTCCGAAGGTCAATTAAAGCAGTTTCCGTAGGAGCGCTAGACAGATGTCGCATCGGAGCGCAACCGACCGGCCCGGCCCGGGCATCGCCTCGGCACCTGTCATATTGTATCTGCGGGCGCGATGGGCTTCTTTCAAGCCCAGCCCAAGCCAAAAACTGTAGAATTTAGGACGATTGGCGGCTGCTGCGTTGCTCGTCTTCGTACATGAACAACGGCTGGGCGCCCTCCTCGATGACGTTGGCGTCCATCGTGACTCGGGTAACATTCTGCATTGAAGGTAACTCGAACATGGTCTGAAGTAGGGCTTTTTCGAGGATCGAGCGCAGGCCGCGAGCACCGGTCTTACGTTCCATGGCCTTGCGGGCAGCCGCCTTAAGGGCGTCGGCCCGTATCTCCAAATCCACCCCTTCGAGCTCGAACAACTTCTGGTACTGCTTGACCAGGGCATTTTTCGGCTCGGTAAGGATGGTAATCAGTGCCGCCTCATCCAACTCTTCCAAGATGGCAACCACCGGCATGCGGCCAACAAACTCCGGAATCAGGCCGTACTTTATGAGATCCTCGGGCTCAAGATCATGTAAAAACTCACTGACTCGATCGGTGTGGGTTTTGCTCTTAATGTCAGCGCCAAAACCAATGCCGGACTTTTCCGAGCGTTCCTGGATAACCTTCTCGAGCCCGGCAAAAGCACCGCCGCAGATGAATAGCACATTGCGCGTGTCGACCTGCAGGAACTCCTGCTGCGGATGCTTACGCCCACCTTGGGGCGGCACCGAGGCGATAGTACCCTCGATGAGTTTTAACAGTGCCTGCTGGACACCCTCGCCGGAGACATCGCGGGTGATGGAAGGGTTGTCCGACTTGCGCGAAATCTTGTCGATCTCGTCAATGTAGACGATGCCAACCTGCGCCTTCTCGACATCGTAGTCACACTTTTGTAGCAACTTCTGGATGATATTCTCGACGTCCTCACCCACGTAACCGGCCTCGGTCAGTGTAGTAGCGTCGGCAATGGTGAACGGCACGTTGAGTTCCTGTGCCAAAGTCTCGGCGAGCAACGTTTTGCCCGAGCCGGTAGGGCCAATCATCAGAATGTTGCTCTTGGAGATATCGACCTCGCCAATAGCCTCTTCGTGCTCGATCCGTTTGTAGTGATTGTAGACCGCGACCGACAACACCTTCTTGGCCTCCGTCTGGCCGATGACGTATTCGTCAAGCCGGGCGCAGATCTCTTGCGGCGTGGGGTAACGGGAGTCGCGCTCAGCCTGGGCATCGGCATCTTCCGTTTCCTCACGGATGATCTCGTTGCACAACTCAACGCACTCGTCACAGACAAACACCGACGGACCTGCGATTAACTTGCGCACTTCATGCTGGCTTTTACCGCAGAAGGAGCAGTAGAGCAGTTTATCGCCTTTCTTATCGCCATCACTGTCGGCCATTATCTATCCTCACTCGCATTTCAGGAACTCTGGGACTGAATGATACACCGATAACCAGACAAAACCCTGTCCGACCCCGCATGCCTAACGATGCAGCGTTTAGAAAAAAAATGCAAGCACCCGCCCCGTAACTGGGCAACGATCACCTGCCAGGAACTATTCTTCTTCCCGGCTGCTGATAACCTCATCGACAATGCCGTATTCAACTGCCTCGGATCCATCCATGAAGTTATCACGTTCAGTGTCGGCCGTTACCGCATCTACCTCACGGCCGGTGTGCGTCGCCAGAATATGATTCAACCGATCACGCAGGCGCAGAATCTCGCGAGCATGGATGTCAATATCGGTGGCCTGGCCTTGGAAGCCACCCCACGGTTGGTGGATCATGATGCGCGAGTGCGGTAGTGTGAAGCGCTTGCCGCCAGCACCACCAGCGAGAATCACTGCGCCCATACTGGCAGCCTGACCGATGCACACTGTACTGACGTCCGGCCGGACGAACTGCATCGTGTCATAGATGGCCAGGCCCGGGTTGACCGCGCCACCGGGCGAGTTGACGTACAGGTGAATGTCCTTATCTGGGTTTTCTGACTCGAGGAACAACAACTGTGCTACCACCAAGTTGGCCATGTAGTCCTCGATCGGCCCTACTATGAACACTACCCGCTCCTTAAGCAGGCGCGAGTAGATGTCATACGCCCTCTCGCCGCGCCCGGTGGTTTCTATAACCATGGGCACCAGGCCAAGGTTCTGGGGTTGGCTTAAATCACGGTTGGAAGACTTTTCCCTCACTGTACTCACCTCGTTACGTACTTGCAGAATTAGATTGGGCAGCGCCGGGCAAAGTCGGCTGCATCAATTGTTCAAACGGCACGGGCGTCGCCACCTTATCAGCCTCGGTCAGCAGTTCCTCTATCACCTGCTCCTCGACGATGGCCGCCTCAACCTGGGCCAGGCGGCTCGGGTCCTCGTAGTGCCAGCCGACAAACTGCTGCGGGTCATCGTAATTCGCGCCCATTTCCTCAACCCGCGTCCGCACCCGGTCACCATCCGGTTTAATCTCGCGGCGTTTGACGATCTCGTGTAGCACCAGACCCAACTTGACCCTTTTACAGGCCTCTTCCAGATAGTGGCTGCGGTCGATGGGCCCGTCCGCCGGCAAACCTTGGCGACGCAATTGCTCGCGCACCGCCATTATCGCGCGATCGATCTCCTCGTCCACCAGTGCCTGGGGCAATTCGAACTCATTGCCCTCGAGCAACGCTTCGAGTACTGCCTGGCGGGTATCACTACGCAATCTCTGGTCACACTCGCGCTCAAGGCTGGCTTGGATCTCTTCGCGGAGAGACGTCTCTTGGCCGTCCTTAATCCCGAAAGCGCGGATGAAGGCCTCGTCAATCTCAGGCACCTGCGGTTTACCCACCTCCTTGACGGTGACGGCAAACACCGCGTCCTTGCCGGCCACGGCGACGCCAGGGTAATCCCCGGGAAAAGTCAGTTTGACGGTGAGTTCAGTACCTGCCTGCGCCCCCTGCAATTGCTGGTCAAAGGTCTCGAGCAGTGCGCCGTCACCCAGCACCACAGGATAATCCTTTGCGGTACCGCCTTCGAACACCTCACCGTCGATGGTGCCCTGAAAATCGATCACCACCCGGTCGCCTTCCTTTGCCGGCTCCACGCCGGCCTCATAGGTCGTGCGCTGACGGCGCAGTGTCTCGATAGTGCGGTCGACATCAGCATCACCGACTTCACAGGATTTCTCTGCTATTTTCTTACCCTTTATGTCGACGTATCCGATCTCCGGAAACACCTCGAAACTCGCCACGAACTCCAGATCCTGGCCACGGACCAGGCTTTTCGGCTCGATCGACGGGGGGCCGGCGGTCTCGACCGACTCCTTGATCACGGCTTCACGGTAACTCGCTCCAATAAGTTCCTGGGCCGCTTCTTGCAATGCCTGCTGCGAGAAACGCGCCTCAACCACTTTAAGCGGCACCTTGCCCGGGCGAAACCCCGGAATCTTGGCAGTGCGCGCAAGTCGCGTAAGACGTGCCATGACCGCACTATCCAACTGGTCGGCGGGAACCGTGATGGTCATGCGTCGACTGATGGCGCCGGTGGTCTCTAGCGATACGTCCATAGGTTGTTTCCAGTCACTGCCTGGCGGACCCCACAGGCGGGTCGTACTACCCGGTGTCTGCGCTGGTGCGAAAGGGGAGAGTCGAACTCCCACGGGTTGCCCCACTGGCACCTAAAGCCAGCGCGTCTACCAGTTCCGCCACTTTCGCGCCTGTCTCCTGCCCAGTAGCAGTTCCGACCCTGCCTCGGACCACGGACCGTCGCGCGGTATTTGGTGGGCCGTGCAGGGATCGAACCTGCGACCCGCTGATTAAGAGTCAGCATAGATGGCCTCAACTTGAATCGGGACGACACGCGTTGAGACGGTACATACACTGTTTTCTCAAGGCGTTACTTTACTTCCGTGTCTCAGATTGTATCAGTCAAGAGCACTCCGACGCAGCAAGAAGTATCGCTCAAAGTATCATTTTCATCGGAGACTGCCATGCAAATCAAATTGAATGATAAATCCATCAAAGCAGCCAAGCCGGCTGCCAAGCCCCGTGAACTGACGATCGCGGGCCACCCCAACCTTGATCTTGAAGGTCTACCCCGCCTCTGGTCGCTGCCCCACTGGCACCAAAACGTTCTCGTATAGGTACCGCACACGATCTGGACTTCGGAGAGTCACCATCGGCACTTATCCTGCCATGCCCCTCCAGGAAGTACGTGAGCGCTATCTTGGGTACGAACGCCTTCGTGCCGAGGGCGGCGATCCTCAAAAGAAGGCCAAAAACCGGCATCAGAGTGTGGCTGAAGTGACATATGCCGCGTTTGCCGAGGTGTACATGGACCGCTGGGCAATACCCCGCAAACGCACCCACGCCGAAGGCCGACGAATACTCAACAAGGACATCATCCCTCGCATCGGCTCCATACGCATGATTGATGTCACACGTGCCGAAATCGTAGCGGTCATTGACCGTATCTCCCAACGTGGATCGCCAATCAGCGCTAACAGAACCCTTGCACTGTTGAAACGGGTTTTTTGCTTTGCCATAGAACGCGGCGTGCTCGAGCACTCTCCTTGTGCCCATGTACGGGCCCCTACCAAGGAGAGCCGACGGGATCGTGTCCTGAGTCCAAAAGATTCTGACGACGTACAGCCGCTTCTCATCTCCATTACTCGGGCGATGTATTGAGCCCCTCTGGCGTTCTGTAAACCCCTTTTTTTTAAAAAGACTGAACGCCGCCAACTGATTAATGGCCAACACTTCTATTTTGTGGCTTTTTTATAAAACCCCGCATTAGTGTGGTTTTTTTACCCCAATCTCCCCACCAAATCCTCCTCCCGTAAATGCGTATAGCTCATCCGCATTAGACAGATTCTGGTAGTATGTTTGCGGCACTTCTTAGATATCTTAGGTGCGTTAGATCATTGCGAAACAATCTTAAAAAAGGAGATAGAGATATGTTAGGTGACAAAATTGGATCGATACAATCAACTACAGCGATTAAGACATTGCCTGCAGAGGATTCTAGGCCAGTTTTTGAGGTATCTGCTCAAGGGGCTGGGAAGCTAGCAGATGCTGATGTGCAAATCATGGCGACATATTCGGCAAATGTGCTAGCAGATGGAAGCCTTTACGGTGAGTGCCCTAATGCGGGGGTAGTTATGGCGCAGGATGGTATTGGTACGTTCAGAGCATCAGGCGCAGGAGCATTTACTGCGGATGGTGGATCGACATTCAGGGGTGTAGTTTATTTTCAGTCAGCGGCACCATCATTAGCTGGACTTAATGGCAAAGCAGTAGTTTACCATTGGGATGTCGATGCCGATGGAAACGCAGCATGGGATCTTTGGGAATGGAGCTAACTCTCCAGAGAACGACTTCTCAAAGATACCCCCCCTTATTTGCATAGAATTTGCTAGTGGGTTAGTGGGTCACGAAGAGCGTTCAGTGGAAATGCTGTTTCTGCTGGCCGCAGTTAATTTGGCATAAATTGCACTGTTGCTAACTTGCTCTCCTCACCCAAATCCTGCACTCTCAAATGTGTGTAACGCATCCGTATTACCCCTTGTGCATAAGGAATAAGATAACGGTATGTTAGTAATAGTATATGCCATACAAGTTAATTAAATTTAAGGAGAAACTTCGATGCCTAGATATATCGTTTTAGGAAGCTATACGAATGAAGGTACTGCAGCGCTTGTTGATGGTGATTCTGATCGTAGGGCGGTGATGGAAGTTATGCACAAAAGTGTTGGAGCCACATTGGTAGACTATTGCATTACCCGCGGCGAATATGATTTTTGTGTCATAGCCGACGCTGATTCGTTTGAACAGATCGCTGCAATGACCCTAAAAGCCAAAGGGAGTGGGACGGTTGTTAGCCCCGTTATTCTAGAGGCCGTTGATATTGACGAAATACGCGGCGTCGCAAAGAATGTTCAATTCACGCCACCAAGTGGGTGATCGCGGTTGATCATTATGAGCGCCCTACACCGTAGGGCGCTTTTTTAATAAATATCTATCGCAATCTTCCCACCAAATCCTCTGCCCTTAAACGCGCACACCGCATCAGCATACGAAGGTCGTTATGTCAGGTAATAGTGGCTTCCTCCACGGAATATGATTCTTTAGAGTATATTGATGAAAAAACCATTTAAATATTAGGAGAAACCAATGACCTTAGTTGAGACTATCCTGCATGCGTGGGACTGTACGTCGTCAAAACCTTTTGGGCACGAAATCGCCTTAATTAAGAGAGACTTTAGCTCATCAGGTTGTGTTGTAATGGATTACGGTAGTGCATTTGCTTGCGTAACGCCAAGGTCTTTAATTTGATATTCTCCCGTTTGTTCAGAATCTGTTGCCCTCGCCCATAGTACACATCCGCCGGTGTCAGATTATCCAGCGATTCGTGATAACGCTCATGATTATAGTAATCCACGAACTGACTAATACGTCGCTCCAGGTCACCCGGCAGGTAATAGTGCTCCAGTAACACCTGGTTTTTCATCGAACGATGCCAACGTTCGATCTTACCTTGTGTCATTGGATGGTGAGGCCGTCCTCGGGTATGGGTCATGCCCCGGTCATCCAGATAAGTCTTTAACTCAGATGCCACGTATGAGGGACCATTATCGCTGAGCAACCGGGGTTTGTGCTTAATGTGGATCTGATCCAAACCGGTGAACTCCAGGGCTTCGCCCAGTGTGTCCGAGACATCCCGGGCCGACATCGAGCTACACAGACGCCAAGCCACAATAAACCGGGAGTAGTCATCCAGAACGGTGGATAGATAATACCAACCCCAGCCGATGACCTTGAGGTAGGTAAAGTCTGTTTGCCACATCTGATTGACACGAGTCGTTGGCTGCTGGAACTTAGCCGATGCTTGGATCAGGATATAGGCCGGACTGGTAATGAGATCCTGTGCCTTGAGCAGTCGATAGACCGTGGATTCTGAGACGAAATAGGCCGCTTCATCGGTGTATTTGACCGCCAGCTCCCGCGGTGACAGTTCAGGTTCCGCCAGGGCCAAATCTACTACAGCTGTCTGTCTCGACTCAGGTAGTTGGTTCCAGACCCGGCTCGGGCCGGGATGTTTGTCGGTTAGTGCTTCATCCCCAGCACAGCGGTAACGTTGTAACCAGTTATAAAACGTCGATTTGTTGATATCCAACCGTTTCAGGGTCTGGCTTATCGGTAAACTGGACTGCTCCACCAGCTTGATCATCTCGCGTTTCTCAGATGCGCTATACCTCATATATCGCCCCCCCATCCCCGAGTACGCTTTTTTTGAGCAGACGATTCTCCATCAACAACTCCGCCACTGCTTCTTTCAGACCCAACGTTTCTTGACGCAGACCTTTTACTTCATCGGATGTGGCTTCCCGAACAACATCACCAGCCAGGCGTCTCTTGTCCGCCTCCAGAGGCTCCTTCGACCAGCGGTAATATAGATTCTGGTTGATGCCTTCCTTACGGCACAATTCAGCAATACTGTCTTCACCGCGCAGACCTTGTAAAACAATACGGATCTTCTCTTCGGCTGAATAATGCCGTCGCGTCGCACGACGAATGTCACGAACCGCCTTCTCAGTACTATCTTTATGGACTCTATTCTTTGTATTCATCATTAATCCTCTTCGGTTAACGATGAACTAAAACCCTCTCTTAGACAATCACCTTAAACTGTCCAACTGGCGCTGACGGGGTAC